>OGFK01000758.1_pt1 | contig 24243 bp, 20 predicted proteins | sample 1570931 | NCBI WGS metagenome assembly OGFK01 (sample SAMEA2581935, study PRJEB24529) | metagenome | biome: Human gut stool | place: China | collected 2011
AGCTGCGCCACGTCCGCTTCCTGAAGAACAAGGAAGGCGTCCTGGCCCACATGGCCAAGCACCGCCGCCGCCTGATCCCCTGCTTCGATGCAGTGAAGACGGCCTTCTCCGAGGAGCTGACCCCCTGCGGCGATATCGCCCACTGGACCAACCCCAAGGGCGGCTACTTCATCAGCCTGTACGTGATGCCCGGCTGTGCCAAGCGTGTGGCAGCTCTGTGCAAGGAGTGCGGCCTGACCCTGACGGGTGCCGGTTCCGCTTACCCCTACCACAAAGACCCGGATGATTCCCATCTGCGCATTGCGCCCACCTATCCCAGCCTGGACGAGGTGGAGACCGCTTCGGATCTGCTGTGCGTCTGCGTAAAGCTGGCCACGGTGGAAAAGCTGCTTGCGGATCAGGAAGCGTAAGCGTCCCCGTTGTTGAAGATCTCCCCGCGCGGCGGAACTCTGCCGCACGGCGGAGGTTTATTATATTTTGGAGGTTTCCCGATTTTTATGAAGACGAAAGGCAAAGCATGGCAGCTTGTTGTCACAGTGCTTCTGATCGCGGCGTTTGTCTACACGGCATTCTTCGGCGTTGCGGTCAAATATGGCGATGTGACCCGGACCTATATCAAGGGCGCGCAGGATATCCGCTTCGGCGTGGATATCAAGGGCGGCGTCAACGTGACGTTTGCACCCTCGGACGGCTACGATGCCACCGATGAGCAGCTGGACGCCGCGCAGCTCGTCATTGAGAACCGTCTGGTTGGTCTGAACGTGACCGACTACGAGCTGTATGTGGACTACGATTCCGACCGTCTGATCCTCGAATTTCCGTGGCAGTCCGGCGAGACGGATTTCGACCCCGAAGCTGCCATCGAAGAGATCGGCACCACCGCCTATCTGACCTTCCGGGAGGGGAGCAGTGCGGACGGTGAGCTGATCCTGGATGGCTCCATGGTCGAGAGCGCAGCAGCGCAGTACGGCCCGGTGAGCGGCAGCTCTTCGGAGTATTATGTGGCCCTCAAGTTCACCGATGCGGGTGCCAAAGCCTTTGGCGATGCCACCACCCGGCTCTACCAGAGCAGCGGCACCATCAGCATCTGGCTGGATGACGAGAATGTCAGCACGGCCACGGTCCATGCGGCCATTACCGACGGTGCTGCCATCATCACAAGCTCGGCATCCAACCCCTTCACACAGGACGATGTCGTCAAGATGGCCCGCCAGATCAACTCCGGCTCGCTGCCCTTTGCGCTGACCGTGGACAGCTACTCCACCATCAGCCCCAGCCTGGGCGAGAACAGCTTGAGCGCCATGGTGCTGGCCGGTCTCATCGCTTTTGCCCTCATCGTGGTCCTGATGACGGCGCTGTACCGTCTGCCCGGTTTCCTGGCCTGCATCGCACTGGCCGGTCAGGTGGCGGCTACGCTGGCCTTCGTCTCCGGTTATTTCCCGGTGTTTGAGAGCTTCACCCTGACGCTGCCCGGCATTGCCGGCATCATCCTGGCCATCGGCATGGGTGTGGACGCCAACGTCATCACCGCCGAGCGCATCAAGGAAGAGCTGCGCAGCGGCAAGTCTCTGGATGGCGCCCTCAAGAGCGGCTTTGCCCGCGGCCTGACGCCCATCATCGACGGCAACGTGACCATCGTCATCGTGGCGGTCGTGCTGATGGGTGCCTTCGGCCCCTCGGACGGTTTCTTTGCAAAGATGCTCCGCTTCGTCTTCTTTGCCTTTGGCCCGTCCACTGCGGGCACCATCTATGCCTTCGGCTACACGCTGCTCACCGGTGTGCTGCTCAACTTCGTGTTCGGCGTCTTCGCCACCCGCGTGATGATCCGCGGGGCAGCGGCCATCAAGGCCCTGCGCGACCCCTGGCTCTACGGCGCAGACCGCCCCGGCAAGGAGCCTGCGGAGAAGAAGCCCATCGACTTTGTGGGCCTGCGCAAGCGCTTCCTGACCATTTCCTCCTGCCTGATGGCAGTCATCCTGCTCTGCGCGGTGGTGTTTGGCGTCCGGCTGGATACCGAGTTCACCGGCGGTGCGATGATCACCCTGAGCTATGAGGGCGAGTTCACCACGGCCGATGTGCAGAAGACTGCTTCTGCCGCACTGGGCAGCAAGGACCTGACCCTCCAGACCGGCGAGAACGTCGCCACCGGGGAGCAGACCCTGAAGATCTCCATGCCCGGCAACGAGACCGTGACCACCGATCAGGTGGAGAACCTGCTGGATTCCCTGAACGAGACCTACCCGGACAACGGCTTCGTTCAGTTGTCGCTGAGCAACGTCAGTGCGGCCATGGGTACCAAGTTCCTGCAGAAGAGTCTGGTCGCCGTTCTCTTTGCGCTGGTTCTCATCCTGCTGTATATCGGCTTCCGTTTCCAGAAGATCGGCGGCCTGACCGGCGGCATGATGGCTGTTCTGGCCCTGCTGAACGACCTGATGGTCGTGTTTGGCACCTTCGTGCTGCTGCGCACCCCGCTGGACGGCAACTTTATCGCCGCCATGCTGACCATTCTGGGCTACTCCATCAACGATACCGTCGTCGTGTACGACCGCATCCGCGAGAACCGCACCCTGATGGAGAAGAAGATCTCCTTCGAAGAATTGGTCAACCACTCGGTCAATCAGTCGGCCCGCCGCACCATCATCACCACCGTCACCACCGTGATGGCGCTGGGCGTGATGTGCATCATCTCCAAACTCTACGGCCTGGACAGCATCTTCACCTTTGCGTTCCCGCTGATGATGGGCATGATCAGTGGTGTTTACACCTCGCTGTGCGTGTCCACTTCCGCGTGGGTGCTGTGGAGTGAGCGCAAGACCGGCAAAAAGAAAGCGTGAGCTTCGCCCAAACGTGAACATGACCAAATCAGGAGGAACAAACCATGAAATGTCCCTATTGCGGCGATGAAGAATCCAAGGTCATCGATTCCCGCCCGACCGAAGATGGCGAGCGCATCCGCCGCCGCCGGGAGTGCCTGCGCTGCCACATGCGGTTCACGACCTATGAGGTGGTGGAGACGGTCCCGCTGATCGTCATCAAAAAGGATAATTCCCGCGAACCCTTTGACCGGCAGAAGGTGCTCAACGCCATGCTGCGCGCCTGCGCCAAGCGCCCGGTCAGCTACGAGTCGCTGGAACGTGTCGTCAGCAGCATTGAGCAGACGCTGATGAGCTCCTACGACCGGGAAGTGACCAGCGTCCGCATCGGTGAGCTGACCATGCAGGAGCTGAAAAAGATCGACGAAGTGGCCTATGTCCGCTTTGCGTCGGTCTACCAGCAGTTTGCCGACGTCGAGAGCTTTTTCACCGAGCTGCAAAAGCTGATGGGCGACCGGAAAAAGTAAGAGAATCCTTCCAAAAAGCGCACAGCCTCCGCCTGGATTTGGGCGGCAGGGCTGTGCGCTTTTTCGTTGCAACAGATCGTTCGCATAATTTCGATTATGCGAAATGTTGAATTGCCTCAGAGGATGCGCCGGGCAAGCCAGGCCAGCGTTTCGACCTGGACCTGAGCGCGGCGCAGCTCCCCGAACGCTTCTTCGGGGGCGTTCCATTCCAGATGGCCGTCGGCGGCGCGGAGGGCCGCTTCCAGTTCGGTGAAGTCTTCCGTTTTGAGCAGGTGGTTCATCCCTTCGCGCATCCGGTCGCAGAGGTCGGCTCCTTCGGCAAGGGCCTGACGGGCCCCGGTCAGGTCATCCTCCCGGATGGCTTCCATCGCATGGTCGATGTCGCCGGAGATGTCTTCGGCGAACATCTGCACCCGGAAGCTGCTGTAAAAGGCCACCGCGAGCAGGGCGGCCACGATGCCGAGGCAGGCGTAGATGCGTTTCATGCGTCCTCCTTTCTGAGCGGGCGGGCCGTGCGGCGAGGCTCTTTCTTCAGCAGAAAGTAATCTTCGGTGTCGTTGCCGATCAGAAGCAGGATCTCCTCCACCAGCAGGGTATTGGCCTGTGCCGTCCGTTCCAGCCAGGCGTGGTCCTTGCCGCACCAGTGGAGGTTGTCGTCCAGCACCTGCCCATCCAGCACAAAGGGGATGGTCGCCTGACCGTGCTGGACCTTGAGCGCCAGGTCGGAGAGGGTGGCAGGCTCTCTTTCGGGGCGCAGCGCCACCGAAAGGCTGCCGTTCGTCTCCACAACGGCGTAGGAGACATCCCGTGGGTCAAAGACGTCCTTTCCGCGCAGGGCCTCCATCAGGTCAGCCGTCGTCAGCCGCAGAGTGCGCAGGGCGTTCTGGTCGATCTGCCCATCCAGAATGACTGTTTTGGGCCGGCCGGACATCAGGTTGAAAAATTTCTGGCTCTGGAAGCTGAGAATGGACCCCAGAAGCTCCAGCGCCGCAATGAGGAAGAGCGGGATGAGGCTGGCGGTCACGGGGACTTCCTCCGATTCGATGGAGATGGACGCCAGATTGGAGATGAGGATGGTCGAGACCAGCTCTTCCGGCTGCAGCTCACCTAGCTGGCGCTTGCCCATCAGCCGCATGGCAAACAGGACGCAGAGATAGATCAAAACGGTGCGAACGATCAAGAGCTTCAAGGCGGAACACCTCCTGCGGGAATAACCGGCGCGGCGGCGGGTATCCTACTGCAAAAGGGGGATGGAACCATGCAGCTTTCCGAACATCTGGAAACGAACCTCGCGGCGCTCAACGCTAGGTTGGGCAGCTCCGCCGATTTTTATGCGAAGCGCATCGAGCTTTACCACATTCGGGGTGCGATTCTGCTCTTTGACGGGATGGCCAGCCTCGAATCCCTGTGGGAACTTCTGCTGGACGCCGCCAGCCGCCAGACGCCGCCACTGCGGCTGGGCGCGCTGCCGAGCGGGGAACAGGTCTATGAGCTGCTCAGCCGCCACTCTGCATTGCCCGCCGAGAGCAGCCCCGTGGAGAACTGGGAGGATCTGATGCAGCGCCTGACCGCCGGAATGGCGGTCTTACTGTTGGACGGCAGTGCGAAGGGGTTGGCATTTTCGGTGCAGAGCCTGAAATTCCGCTCGGTGGAGGAGCCATCCGGTGAAGGAGATCTGCGCGGCTCCCGCGAGGGCTTTTCCGACCTGCTGCGGGTCAATCTGAGCCTGCTGCGGCGGCTCATCCGCACCGAAGCGCTGGTGATGGAAGTGCAGCAGGCAGACTGCGCGATGAAAACGGAATATGCCGTCTGTTACTGCAAAGATAAGGCCTCGCCCGCCGCAGTGGAGCAGGTGAAAGAGACGCTGCGCCGCGCAAAGCCGCAGCTGCTGTTGGATTCGAGCTACTTTCTGCCCTGGCTGTTTCCCTGCCGGGCGCGCACAGCGTCCCCGGTGAGCTACACCGAGCGCCCCGCCGTGGCCTCCGCGAAGCTCTGTGAGGGGAAGATCGTCGTTCTCGTCAACGGGAGCCCATCCGCAATGGTTCTGCCGACCCTCTTTGGCGAAAACTTCGAGTGTCTGGACGACTACGCCCAGCCTGCGTTTTTTGCGTCCTTCCTGCGCCTTCTGAAATATGGTTCCTTCTACCTGAGCATCTTTCTGCCGGGAGTGTTCGTCTGTCTGGCGGTCTACCTGCCGGAACTGCTTCCGCCGCAGCTGCTCTTCAAAATCGAAGCTGCTGAGCGGGCCACTCCGTTCCCGCTGTTTGGGGAGATGGTGCTGGTCATCCTGCTGCTGGAGATCATCCGGGAGGCAGGGCTTCGGATGCCGCAGACGCTGGGGCACTCGGTCAGTCTGGTTGCGGCACTCATCATCGGGGACGCAGCCATCGCCACCGGTCTGCTGAGCACACCCGTCATTCTCGTTGCAGCGGTTGCATCCATCGCCGTCTTCGTGGTGCCGTCCCTCTACGAAATGGCCACGGCCTTCCGCTTTCTGGTCCTGCTGGCGGCGGGAGTGGCAGGCCCTGTGGGGCTTGTGTGCGCGGCGTTGGTCGTTCTGCTCGCTCTGGCGCAGGTGTCAGCGCTGGGAGTACCCTATTGTGTACCGGTGCGTTTCCCGCAAACCGCACTTTCTCCGGACGGTGTGACCCGCCGGACCTACCGCACCCTGTCCGCACATCCTTTTTCCATCTGGCAGAAACGGAGGTGAGCCAATGGAGCAAACCGGATCGTTCCGTGCCGCCGCGCCGCTCAGCGTTCTGACCGCGGTGCTGGGGCAGTGCATCACTTCCGGCAGCGCCATGCCAGCCCGGCTGTTGCTGCTGCAGGGGTTCCCCATGGCGCTGGGCATCGGCCTGCTTTCGTCCTGCTTGATGCCCGCCGAAGGGGAAGAGGGACTTCGTTCCGAAACCGGAATCCGCCCCCGGCTGCTCTGTGTGCTTTTGTCCGTGTGGTTTGGCGCAGAGCTGTGGGAGACGCTTTGGCAGGCACAGCAGGTGTGCCGGGAGCAGTTTTCGTCCATGGCAGTCCTCGGCGTTCTGCCGCTGCTGCTGTGGGCGGGCTGGCAGCTGAAGCCGGACGTCTTTTCCCGCAGTGCGGGGGTCTTGTGGTGGGCACTGGCGCTGGCGGGGCTTGCCTGCGTTGGAAGCCTGCACGGCCAGCTTCACTGGGAGAATCTTTTCCCCGCAGCGGAACCTACAGGGAATCTCCGTTTCCCGCTTTATGCGGAATCCATCGCGTGGCCGCTTCTGTTTGGAAAACGCGGATGCACCGGGAGGCGCTGCTTCCTGCTGCCGTTTCTGACGCTGGCGGGGCTGTTCGGTTTTGCGCTGGGGTGGGAACTTCTGTTTGGGTCCGGCCGTCCGCTTCCGGGAAATGAGCTGCTGCGCACCGGGACGCTGGGACGTGTCTCCCGGCTGGATGCAGCCTTTCTGCTCGTCTGGCTGGCAGCGGCACTGTTCCGGGGCTGCTTTCTGGTGCGGGTCCTGCGGGAACTGCTCTGCCGCTCAGAGGAACCGGAAAAGGGGGTGCCGGAATGAGAGCTTCCCATGCACTGCGCTGGCTGGCAGGGGGCATTCTGGTGCTCTGGTGCGGCGTCTTTCTGCGGATGGAGACCACCGAGAAAAGCATGGTGCGGGCACTCATCGTCCAGCCGAACCGCAGCGGCTGGACGGTGCAGCTGCTCTATCAGTTCCCGGAAGCAGCTGCGGATGCCTCCGACGCCGTGGTAGAAATTCGAAGCTGTTCGGCCGAGGATGCCACGCTGCCGCTCGCGCTGCACAAAGCCGAACGGGAACTGCCCAAAACTGCAAATTACCGGCTGTGTGAATATCTTCTCTTTGACGAAACAGCGTCACATACTGACATTCTGGAACTGGAAGAGTTTCTGCAAACGGAATCCGTCAGCCGCCTGTCGGCGCGGGTGTTCTTTGCCGCTGGTAGCGGGGCGCTGGCGGAAGAAACTCCGCTGGACGGTCTGCCGGGCGGCGGGGCGGAACTGGAAGAGACTGTTGCGGCCCCGGAAACGCTTCCGGGAGCGCTTTTGCAGGCCGCTGAAGATACCGCCGCACGGGCTCCGCATCTGTACGAGTGCGCAGCGGGGGCCGTGATCCCCATCTTAAAAATTGAGGAGAACGAGGTGACATGGCAGAAGGAAAGCTGCCTTTTGACTGCGCAGGGAAGCACTCGGCTTTCCCCGAACGAGACGGCCATGGCGCAGCTCTTGCAGGAACGGACGGTGCCGGTGGAGTTCGCACTGGAAGGGGAGACTGTCACCCTCCGGCGCTGTGTCGTTTCGGTGGAAGCGGAAGGAAACGGGTTTGCGGTCACGTTGACCGGCCAGCGCAGGGCGGGCACACCGCCGGTCGAGGAAAGCGTGTGCCGCCAGCTGGAGGCGCTCTGCGAAGAGACCATCGTCCGGGCCTGGCAGTCGGGCGCAGACCTTCTCCGGCTGGGCGCAGTCCGTGCGCTGAAGGAAGGGCCGGGTGCCTTTTTTACAACAAAAAACGCCTGCCCGGAAGTGCGGGCAAGCGTGAAAATGCTGGATCTTTAATGGGCGGTCTCAAAGATGACGGTGATGGTCGTGCCGACATTGATCTCGCTTTCCAGCCGGATGCGGGCGTTGTGGATGCGGGCAATGTGCTTGACGATGGCCAGCCCCAGCCCGGTGCCGCCGGTGGCCTTGCTCCGGCTCTTATCGACCCGGTAGAAGCGCTCGAACACGCTGGACTGGGCTTCTTTCGGGATGCCGATGCCATTGTCCTTGACGGTCAAGGTGCAGTGCCCATCCCGTGTGCAGGCGGTGATGAGCTGGACCTTTCCGCCGGGGCGGTTGTACCGGATGGCGTTGTCGCAAAGGTTCTGGCACAGCTCATCCAGCAGGCTCCGGCTGCCCAGCACAGGGGCGCTCTCGCCGAGATAGGTCAGGGAGATGAACGACTTCTGCGCGTTCACCTTCTGGCGCTCGACGCACTCCTTGGCCACATCCAGCAGATCGACCGTCTCCATCTGGGGGGTGTCGTTGGTCTCCGAAACGTTATCCAGATGGGACAGCTGCAAGATATCGTTGACCAGCTGGATCATCCGGCTGGCTTCTACATGGATCTTCCGGCCGAACTCCGGCACATCCGCAGACTTGGCGATGCCGGTCTCAATGAGTTCGGCATAACCGGAAATGCTGGTCAGGGGTGTTTTCAGCTCGTGGCTGACATTGGCCGTAAACTCCTGCCGCATCTTTTCGTTGTTCTCGCGGAGCAGGCGGTCCGAGTGGATGCTCTCGGCAAAGGGGATCAGCTCCTTGTACGGCACATTTTCCTGGATGTGTTCCAGATCGTCCGTCATCTTCAGAATGGGCTGGATGAGGCTCCGGGTCAGCAGACCGGCCATCATGGCAGCTGCGCCCATCATCACGATGCAGCTCAGCACGATGGCCGGCAGGGCCGCATCGTAGATGGACCAGATGGTCTCGGAATCCTGCGCCACACGGAGGATGTCGCCATCCGGCAGGAGCATGGCGTAGTAATACGTCTCAAACCCCAGCGTCTGGGAGTCGCGGCGGTTGCGGCCGATGCCCTCCTGCTTGGCCTGCTGGATCTCCGGGCGGCTCAGGTGGTTCTCCATCTGCTGGCTGGTCGCGGATTCGAACAGGACACTGCCGTCCGAGGCGATGAGCGTGATGCGCAGATCGCCGTTGACATAGGCGGAGAGCTGGGCCGGATCGTCGATCTGTTCACACCCGGCGGCAACGAGGCTGGCCTCGTTTTCCAGCGCCGCCCATGCCTGCTCCCGGAAGGCTCTGTGGAATACGAAGAGGCAGAGCACGGTGGTGCAGATCAGCCCGACAAAGCCCATCCAGAACAGCCGATAACTGATTTTTTCTTCCATGCTCCGTGGTTTCATTCTTCGTTTTCCTCCTCGTTGTCGGCCAGCTTGTAGCCGACCTTCCGCACGGTGCAGATGTACTTTCCGGCATCGCCCAGCTTTTTGCGCAGGGTGCGGATGTGCATATCCACGGTGCGGCTTTCCACCGAGATGTCGGTGCCCCACACCACCTGCAAAATGGTCTCGCGGGTTACAACAAGGTTGGTGTTTTCCAGCAGCAGGCGGAGCAGGCTGTATTCCTTGTAGGTCAGGTCGATGTGGGCGTCGTTCACCGTCACGATGTGGCGGGCGTTGTCCAGCAGGATCTCATGGAAGGCGTAGACGTTCGTCTTTTCCTCTGGGGCCGAGCGGCGCAGCGCAGCCCGCACCCGGCTCAAAAACTCCATGATGCCAAACGGCTTGGTGATGTAATCGTCTGCGCCGCAGTCCAGCCCGCGCACGGTGTCCAGCTCGCTGGATTTGGCCGTGACCATGATGATGGGCAGGCGCCGCAGGGAAGGGGTGTTGCGCAGTTTTTTCAGGATGGAAAAGCCATCCTCACCGGGAAGCATGACGTCCAGGATGACCAGCTCCGGCACGGCAGCATTCATGGCCTGCCAGAAGCTCTCGGACGATTCAAAGCTCTGCACGTCATATCCGCTGGACTGGAGCGCATACTGCTCCAGCTCCCGGATGGCGGCGTCGTCTTCTACGATATAGATCATGCCTTGGGGTCCTCCTTTTCGCTTGCCACGGCGGGTTCACCGTCCGGGAAGAGATACCGCTCGCGGTAACGGTCCAGGCGGCGGCGGAACTGTTCGCTCTCCTTGGTGTCGTTGCCGTAGCGGAGATCGTTCAGATAGGCGTGGGTATCAAAGCTGTCCTGTGCGACTTCGATCTGGGCAACGGCAACGTTGCTGCAGTGGTCGCAGACACGCTCATAGTTGGTCAGCAGGTCTTCCAGCACGAAGCCGTATTCGATGGAGCAGCTGCCAGCCTGCAGGCGGGCCACATGCCGTGCCTTGATGGCGCGGACCAGTTCGTCCACAACGGTCTCCATGGGTTCGACCTTGCTGGCCAGATGCAGGTCGGCCTTGCGGAACGCATCGGTCGTGCGGCTCAGCACATCCTGCACCGCGCCTTCCAGAACCTGCAGCTCCTCGTGCGCATCCTGGGAGAACACGATGTTCTTGGCGTGGATCTCTTCGGCAGAGCTGAGCAGATTCACGGAATGGTCGCTGATGCGCTCGAAATCGCTGATGGTGTGGAGCAGGGTGTTCACGCTCTGGCTGTCGGCGTGGCTCAGCTCCCGGCTGGACAGCTTGACCAGATAGGTGCCGAGGGCATCTTCGTACTGGTCTACCTTGGCCTCTTCGTCCCGGACTTTCTGGGCCAGGGTGTCGTCCCACTGGTGGGTCAGGCTCATGGCCTGCACCACGCCCACGCGGGCCAGCTCGGCCATATCCGCCGTGGCGGCGCGGGCGCGCTCCACAGCAACGGCGGGCGTCTTGAGCAGACGCTCATCCAGCAGGGCGAAGCTCTCTTTCACGGCATCGTCCGGGATGGTGAGGATGGCCAGCTTTTCCAGAACGTTGGCGAACGGCAGCAGGACCGCCGTGGCCGCAATGTTGAACACAGAGTGGATGACAGCGATGCCCCACGCCGTGACGGTATCGTTGACAAAGGTGAAGTGCAGGACCAGATTCAGGCCATAGTACATTGCCAGAAAGAGGGTCACACCGATGATGTTGAAGTACAGATGCACCATGGCGGCGCGGCGGGCGTTTTTGTTGGCGCCCACAGAGGAGATCAGCGCGGTGACACAGGTGCCGATGTTCTGGCCCATGATGATGGGAATGGCGCTGCCGTAGGTGATGACGCCGGTGGAGCTGAGCGCCTGCAGGATGCCGACGCTGGCGCTGGAGCTCTGGATGATGCCGGTAACAAGTGCGCCGACCAGAACACCCAGCAGCGGGTTGGAGAAGCGGATGAAGAGGTTGGTGAACCAGGCTTCATCCTGCAGCGGGGTGACTGCACTGGACATGGCGGTCATGCCGGTCATCAGAACGGCAAAGCCGATGAGGATGGTGCCGATGCCCTTCCGTTTTTCGCTCTTGCCCATGTAGAGCAGGATGCCGATGAAGGCCAGCAGGGGGCTGAACGAGGTGGGCTTGAGCAGCTGGATGAAGAAGCTGTCGCCCTGCAGGCCGGAAAGGCTCAGGATCCAGCTGGTGACGGTGGTGCCCACGTTGCTGCCCATGATGATGCCGATGGCCTGGTGCAGCTCCATGATGCCGCTGTTGACGAAACCAACCACCATAACGGTGGTGGCGCTGGAAGACTGGATCACGGCGGTGACGCCGAGGCCCAGGAAAAAGCCCTTGAGCGGGTTATCGGTCAGCTTGCTCAGGATCTTTTGCAGCTGGCCGCCCGCCTGCTTTTCCAGAGCCTTGCCCATGATGTCCATGCCGAACAGGAACAGGGCCAGGCCGCCCAGGAGCGAAAAAACGTTGAAGATTGTCATATGTGCGTTCCTCACTTTTCATTGACGTGAAATTCTCCTGATTCTGAGTATAGACACGCAATGTAAAATTGGAAATCGGCAGAGTGTAAAATTCGTGTAAAGCGACAGACTTTTTCCGCTCTTCATGGCTCCCTTCTTATTATAAAGGAAAATCGGGTGGATGCAAGGTACACATCCGGAAAAGCAGTAAAAACAAAACCAGTCCGGTGGAATCTCCGCCAGGCTGGTTGGTTAGGATGTTTTCGGATATGGTTTCGGTTCATCGGTCAAGCCGAGAATATAATCTACGCTGGTATTGTAATATAGGGCGAGTGCTTTGAGAACATCTGTTGGAATATCGCGCTTCCCCATTTCATAATTGGAGTAACAGACCTGTGTGCATTTCAAATAGGCCGCAAGGTCTTTCTGCATCAAATCCCGGTCTTCTCGCAAATCGCGGATGCGTTGGTACATAAGCATACACCTCTATTCATGGATGCGGTTAATAGAAGTATAAGGAAAACATTTTGTTATATTGACATGTAAAACAAAATGTTATATAATGGCGGCATGAAAAGATGATTGGAGCTCGAAATCATTAAAAAGTAAAATTGCTTGGAGGAGTAATCTTATGACTTTGAACGAACTGTTTGTGTCTGCGCTCTTTTTGCTTCCGCCGATTCTCATCGTGGTAGCGTTGGTGAAGTTTATTTTCAAAAAGTAAATAAACCAACGAACTCGGAAGTGCGAAACACCCTGTTCACTGCACAGTAGAAACTGTACGGCGAGCAGGGTGTTTTGCTGTTTTGGATCATATCAGGAAGATGTCAACATTTGATAGGAACTTTTCCCAAAAGAATCATTGTAATCCGAAACCATCTCGTTTATAATAAGAGAAGGAATGCCTGCGGGAGGGTCTGCCCGCAGTTGAGGAATACACGCAGGAGGAAGAACGATGGCGAATTTTACCGTTTCGCTCAAGAAGCTGACCGAAAAGGTCAGCATGGATGTGGTCTACGCTCCGCAGGACCTCGAAAACATCAGCGTCGAGATCGCGGAAGTCAACCGTCCGGGTCTGTTCCTGGCGGGCTATTACGATTACTTTGATAAACTGCGGCTGCAGATCATGGGTCTGGCCGAGATGAACTTCCTGTCCGGCCTTTCGCCGGAAAAGCGCTACGAAGCGCTGGACCAGCTGTTCCGTCAGCAGCCGCCGGCTGTCATCGTGAGCCGCAGCGAGGAGCTGAAACCGTTCCCGGAGATGCAGGAGCTGGCCAGAAAGCACGGCGTGGCGCTGCTGCGCTCCAACGAAACGACCTGCACCCTGATGGGCAGCATCATCAGTGTGCTGAACCTGGAGCTGGCCCCCCGCATCACCCGCCACGGTGTGCTGGTGGAGGTGTACGGCGAGGGCATCCTCATTCTGGGTGACAGCGGCATCGGCAAGAGCGAGCTGGCGATCGAGCTGGTCAAGCGCGGCCACCGCCTTGTGGCCGACGATGCTGTGGAGCTGCGCAAGGTCTCGAACCGCCAGATCATGGGCACGGCCCCGGAGAATATCCGCCACTTTATTGAGCTGCGCGGCATCGGCATCGTCAATGTGGCCCGCGTGTTCGGTGTGGGCGCGGTCAAGGTGAGCGAGAGTCTGGATCTCGTGGTCCAGCTGGAAGCCTGGGACCCCACCAAAAACTATCAGCGCACCGGTCTCGAAAGCGAGTATTACGAGATCCTGGGCGTCAACATCCCCAGCACCAGCATCCCGGTCTCGCCGGGACGCAACCTCGCCGTTGTGCTGGAAACGGCGGCCATCAACAACCGCCAGAAGAAGATGGGCTACAACGCCGCCAAGGAGCTGCTCATCCGTCTGGGCCTCGAAGGCACCATCGAATAAGATTCTCATACGAAAAGGAACGAAGCGTTTATGGAACGATTGAAACAACAGCTGCAGGCCGAAGGCATTGCCTACCGGGCAGACGAGCCGCTGGCAGCCCACTGCACCTTTAAGATCGGCGGCCCGGCGGATGTGTTCGCCCTGCCGGAGACCGAAGAGCAGCTCTGCCGCGTGATCGCACTCTGCAAAGAGCAGGGCGTGAAGTACTACCTGCTGGGCAACGGCAGCAACATTCTGTTTGAGGATGCCGGTTACCGGGGCGTGGTCATTGAGACCATGGCCCTGAAAATGGGCATCGGCTTTCTGGAACAGGTCGCGCATCCGGGGGCAGCGCCGGGCGAGGTCTATGATGCTGTGGTCGCCGGTGCGGGCCTGAAGCTTTCGAGCCTGTGCACCGCCGCATTGGAAAACAGCCTGACCGGGCTGGAATTTGCCTACGGCATCCCCGGCACGGTGGGCGGTGCGGTCTATATGAACGCCGGAGCCTACGGCGGCGAGATGAAGGATGTGCTGCAGTCGGTGCGGTATCTGACGCAGGACGGCGACATCGTGGAGGCAGAGACTGCCGCGCTCGACCTTTCCTACCGGCACAGCATCTTTGAGGAAAACGGCGGCTGCATCCTGAGCGCAATGTTCCAGCTGAAGCGGGGCGACCCGGACGCCATCAAAGCCCGGATGAACGAGCTGATGGCAAAGCGGGTGGAAAAGCAGCCGCTTGACAAGCCCAGCGCCGGCAGCACCTTCAAGCGCCCGGCGGGCGCGTTTGCGGCGGCCCTCATCGACCAGTGCGGCCTGCGGGGCTTCCGCCACGGAGGCGCGGCCGTCAGCGAAAAGCACTGCGGTTTCGTGGTGAACCTGGGCGGCGCGACCTGCGCCGATGTGCTGGCCCTGTGCGACGAGGTGCGGGCTATCGTAAAGGAAAAGACCGGGTTCGACCTGGAAAAAGAAATTCGTGTCGTGAAAGCATAAGAGGGAAGAGAAATGGATCTGCTGATCGTAAGCGGGCTTTCCGGCGCAGGAAAGTCTGTGGCTATGAATGCACTGGAAGATATCGGCTTTTTCTGCATCGACAATGTCCCGGCGGAACTGCTGCCGAGCATCACCGCATTCTCCAAAGCCGGTGACAACAAGCTGAAGCGGGTGGCGCTGTCCATGGACGTGCGCGGCTGCCGTTCCAGCGAGGAGATCGAAAAGGCGCTCGACCTGCTGGACCAGCAGGGGATCGCCTACGAGATCCTTTTCCTCGATGCACCGGACGATGTGCTGATGCGCCGTTACAGCGAGACCCGCCGCCGCCACCCGATCAGCATTGCGGAGGGCATCTCCACGCGGGAAGCTTTCCAAAAAGAACACCAGATCCTCCGCCCCTTTAAGGAGCGTGCGAATTATATCGTGGATACGGCGCTGCTCTCCACCGCGCAGAACAAGGAGCGCATCTGCGAACTCTTTGTGCAGAACGGCGGGGCGCGGAGTGCGATGCGGCTGACGGTGATGTCGTTCGGCTTCAAGTTCGGCGTCCCGGCGGACGCAGACCTGGTGCTGGATGTGCGCTGCCTGCCCAATCCGTTCTATGTCCCGGATCTGAAGTTCAAGACCGGCCTGGATCAGGAGGTCGTGGATTTCGTCATGGGCAAACCGGAGGCGCAGGAACTGCTGCGCCGGTACGAAGCATTTCTGGAATATGCCCTGCCGCTCTACGTCAAGGAGGGCAAGAGCCAGCTGACCATTGCCGTGGGGTGCACGGGCGGCAAACACCGCTCCATCACCTTTGCGCGGAAGATTGCGGAATACTGCGAGGGCCTGGGCTACCAGCCCGGCGTCCAGCACCGCGATGCCTCCCGCTGAACGGCCAGATCAAAGAAGGAACGACAAGATGAGTTTTGCATCCCAGGCACGGGAAGAGATCGCGCAGCACAGCCTGCAATTGCAGAAGGACTGCTGCGTCCGCGCGGCGGCCTACGGCATCGCCTGCTTTGCCAAATATTTTGACGCCAAGGGCCTTGTGCTCCAGACGGAGCAGGAGCTGACCACCCGCGTGGCCGAGCAGCTGTTTGCCCGCTGCGGCGTCCGGGGCACCATTCTGGAAAAGAGCCGCCCCAGCGGGGTGGTGTACGAGTTTGGCATCCGGGAGCCTGAACAGGTGGCGCGGCTGCATGAACTGTTCGGCACCACCGGCAGTGAGACGAGCTTGCAGATCGACCCCCGGATGATCCGCTGCCAGACCTGCGTCAGCGCCTACATCGGCATGGCGTTTCTCTGCGGCGGAACCGTCACGGACCCCAAAAAAGAATACAACATCGAATTTTTAACGAGCCGCACCAATCTCGCCAGAGACTTTGAAGCGTTGCTGGCCGAGCACGAGTTTGCGCCCCACCGCACCCGCCGCAACGGCGTGAACCTGGTTTACGTCAAGAGCTGCGCCAACGTGGAGCGCATTCTGGCGTTTATGGGGGCGGCCCAGGCGGCAGCGCAGATCAATGCGCAGAAGGCCGTCAAGCAGATGCGGAACCAGATCAACCGCCACACCAACTGCGATACCGCCAACCTCGGCAAAACAGCCCGCGCCAACGCGCAGACGCTGAAAGCCATCCGCTTTTTGCAGGAGCAGAATGCGCTGGAGACCCTGCCGGAGGTGCTGCAGCAGGCAGCGACTAAGCGGCTGGAAAATCCGGACCTCTCATTGACGGCGCTCTGTGCCTGCTTTGACCCGCCGGTCAGCAAATCGGGGCTGTCGCATCGGATGAAAAAGCTGGAACTGCTGGCGCAGACCATGCGGGAACGGATGGAACAGGAGGAAACGACGTGAGCGAGATCAGCGAAAACAATCATCTGGGGCGGGATTTCGTCCACCTCCATATCCATACGGAATACAGCCTGCTGGACGGTGCCTGCCGCATCGACCAGCTGATGGACCGCGTGAAGGAGTGCGGACAGACGGCCATCGCCTGCACCGACCACGGCGTCATGTACGGCTGTGTGCAGTTTTACAAAGCGGCCAAAAAAGCGGGCATCAAGCCCATCATCGGCTGCGAAGTCTACGTTGCCACCCGCACCCGGTTCGATAAGGTCAACAAGATCGACGGCAACAACCATCTGATCCTGCTGTGCAAAAATGAGACCGGCTACAAGAACCTCATCAAGATGGTCTCCGCAGCCTTCACCGAGGGGTTCTACTCCAAGCCCCGCGTTGATAAGCAGCTGCTCGAACAATACCACGAAGGGCTCATCTGCCTTTCGGCCTGTCTGGCGGGCGAGATCCCGCAGGCCATTCTGGCGGGGGACTACGAGCGGGCTAAAAGCTCAGCGCTGTGGTACCGGGACCTGTTTGGCGAAGGCAATTACTACATTGAGCTGCAGGACCACGGCCTGGAAGAGGACACCATCGTTCTGCCCCAGCTCATCAAGCTGGCGCGGGAGACGGGCATCCCCATGGCTGCCACCAACGACTCTCACTATCTGCGCAGGGAAGACGCCAAGATGCAGAGCATCCTTCTCTGCATCCAGACCGGCAAGACCATGCAGGACGCCGATAAGATGGAGTTCCAGACCGATGAGTTTTACGTCAAGACGACGGATGAAATGTACGACCTGTTCGCCATGGTGCCGGAGGCCTGCGAGAATACCCAGAAGATCGCGGACCAGTGTAACTTTGATTTTGACTTCGGCCACACCAAGATCCCCTACTACAAAGCGCCCAACGGAATGGACAACCAGGCTTTTTTTGAAAAGCTCTGCTGGGAGGGTCTGGAGCGCCGCTACGGCCCCGATGTCCCGCAGGCCAACAAAGACCGCCTGACCTATGAGATCGGTGTGGTCAAGACGATGGGCTACACGAACTACTATCTGATCGTCTGGGATTATATCAACTACGCCAAGAGCCAGGGCATCCCGGTGGGGCCGGGCCGTGGCTCCGGTGCAGGCAGCATTGCGGCCTACAGCGTCGGCATCACCGACATCGACCCCATCCGCTACAACCTCATCTTCGAGCGTTTCCTGAACCCCGAACGTGTCAGTATGCCCGACTTCGACGTGGACTTCTGCTATGAACGCCGTCAGGAGGTCATCGACTACGTCAACCGGAAATACGGTGCTGACCATGTAGCGCAGATCGTCACCTTTGGCACCATGGCCGCCCGCAACGCCATCCGTGACGTGGGCCGTGTGATGGGGATGCCCTATCAGGATGTGGATGTGGTCGCAAAGCAGGTCCCGATGGAACTGAAGATGACGCTGAAGCGCGCATTGGAAGTCTCGGCCGAGCTGAAGCGGATGTACGACACTGACCCGAAGGTCCAGGAACTGATCGACACGGCCCTCAAGGTGGAGGGAATGCCGCGCCATGCGTCCACCCACGCAGCGGGCGTCGTCATCACCCCGGAACCGACCGACTACTATCTGCCCCTCGCTACCAACGACGGTCTGCCTGTGACCCAGTTCAACATGACCGAGATCGAGGAGCTTGGCCTGCTGAAGATGGACTTCCTCGGCCTGCGCACTCTGACGGTCATTCGGGATGCGGAAACGGCCATCCAGAAAAAAGAGCCGGATTTCTCCGTTGCAGCGCTCGATTACGATGACCCGGAGACCTACAAAATGCTGGGTCAGGGCGAGACAGAGGGCGTGTTCCAGCTCGAATCTTCGGGCATGAAGCAGGTCCTCGTAGGGCTGCAGCCGCAGAACCTGGAAGATGTCATCGCACTCATCAGTCTGTACCGCCCCGGCCCGATGGATTCCATCCCGACCTATCTGCGCAACCGCCACGAGCCGGAAAAGATCAGCTACAAGACCCCGCAGCTGGCCCACATTCTGGATGTGACCAACGGCTGCATCGTCTATCAGGAGCAGGTCATGCAGATCTTCCGTGAGCTGGCAGGCTTTTCGTTCGGGCAGGCAGACAATGTCCGCCGCGCCATGAGCAAGAAGAAACATGCGGTCATGGAAGCGGAGCGGGAACACTTTGTCCACGGCTGCACCGAGCCCGGCCACGAATGCCCCGGCTGCGTGGCCAACGGCATCTCGGAAAAGGTCGCCAACGAGATCTATGACGAAATGTCGAGCTTTGCGTCCTATGCGTTCAACAAGAGCCATGCGGCCTGCTATGCGTATGTCGCATTCCAGACGGCCTATCTCAAGTGCCATTACCCCAGCGAGTTCATGGCGGCCTTGCTGACCAGCGTGCTCGATAATACCGATAAGGTCATCGAGTATTCGGGCGAGTGTGCCCGCCTGGGCATCCGGGTGCTCCCGCCGGATATCAACATTTCGAACGGCGGCTTTACGGCGGATGCCAGGGGGCAGATCCGGTTCGGCCTGAACGCGGTCAAGAGCGTGGGCCGCAACCTTGTGGAACGCATCGTGGAAGAGCGTGGGGAAAAGCCCTATGCCAGCTTGTATGATTTCTGCAAGCGGTTGTACGGCAACGAAATGAACCGCCGGGCCGTGGAAAGCCTCGTCAAGGCGGGCGCATTCGACAGCATGGGCGAGAACCGCCACAGCCTCGTGGAGGCCGTGGATGGCATCATCAAGAGCGTGGAGAGCGACTCCCGGCGGAACCTGGACGGGCAGCTCGACCTGTTCTCGCTGATGAGCGGGGGAACACAGAGCACGTCGAAGGATGTATATGAGATCCGGCACCTCGAAGAATATTCCCATACCGAACTGCTGCAGCAGGAAAAAGAGGTCAGCGGCCTGTACCTGTCCGGCCACCCGCTGGATGCGTACCGGGAGCAGTCGGCAAAGTTTGCGACCCATTCCATCAAGGCCCTGACCGGCGAGGAAGCGCATGGGCTGGACAATGCCCATGTCCGCATCGTCTGCACCATTGTCAAGAGCCGGATGATGACCACCAAGTCGAACAGCCTGATGGCCTTTACCAGCGTGGAAGACCTGACCGGCACGATGGAGGTCATCGTCTTCCCGAAGGTGCTGGAGGTCTTCCGGGATGCCATCCGGGAAAATGCCGTTGTGGTCATCGAGGGGCGTCTGTCGGTCCGCGAGGACGAGCCATCCAAGCTGATGGCCGAAAGCATTTCGCCCATTGAAGGCTACGACCCCAAACACCCGCAGGCGAACCGTCCGGACCGGATGCGGGATGCGGCCCAGCGGCTCTATATCCGTCTGCCGTCGCGCAGCTGCCCGCAGTATGCAAAAGTCGTCAACCTGCTGGAGATTTTTGACGGTGATATGCCGGTCATCTTTTATCTGGAGGACACCAAACAGAAGCTTGCGGCCCCCCGCAGGCTGTATACCTCCGGCCATCCGCTCTTCTTCCAGGAGCTGCGGCGTCTGGTCGGCGAAAAGAACGTTGCAACAAAATAACGTGCTATGGAACGAATCGTGCAGATGCAACTTTTATAAAAATCATCGCAGCTTCGCAGCAAAGCATACTTTAACAAAATTTTAACAGAGTTTCAAAAAGGTATTGGATTCACAGGAAAACTGTGCTATAATAATTCAAGGCAAGTCGTATCAGAAATGAGCAAAGCAATGGAGCAGTGTCAGGAAGAAGGGGCACTGCTCCGAGGTGAATGAAGAAACAATTGGAGGGAATCTCTCTTATGGAAAAGCAAATCAAAACGATTGGTGTCTTGACCAGCGGCGGCGACGCTCCCGGCATGAATGCTGCAGTGCGCGCTGTGGTTCGTACCGGCCTGCACAAGGGATTTCGGATGATCGGCATTCAGCGCGGCTACAACGGCCTGCTGAACGGCGAGTGCTTTGAAATGAACCTGCGCAGTGTTTCCAACATCATCCAGGCCGGCGGCACCATCCTGTACACCGCCCGCTGCCTGGAGTTCAAGACCAAAGAGGGCCAGGACAAGGGCGCTGCCAAGTGCCGTGAGCTCGGCATTGATGCGCTGGTCGTCATCGGCGGCGACGGCTCCTACCGTGGCGCCCGTGAGCTGGCACACCGCGGCATCCCGATGATCGGCCTGCCCGGCACCATCGACAATGATATTGCCTGCACCGATTACACCATCGGCTACGATACCGCGATGAACACCGCTCTGGAAATGATCGACAAACTGCGCGACACCACCCAGAGCCACGACCGCTGCAGCGTTGTCGAGGTCATGGGCCGCAATGCGGGTTACATCGCTCTGAACGTCGCCATCGCTTCTGGTGCAATGGCGGTCCTGCTGCCGGAGAAGGAATTCGACATGCAGCACGACATCCTCGATAAGATCACCGAGACGCAGCGCACCGGCAAGCGCCACTTCATCGTCATCGTTGCCGAGGGCATCGGCCACTCGCAGGAAATCGCCAATGAGATCCAGGCCCGCACTGGCATTGATACCCGCGCCACCATTCTGGGCCACGTCCAGCGCGGCGGCTCGCCCACTCTGCGCGACCGCGTAAACGCTTCCGCCATGGGCTACCACGCTGTCTGCCTGCTGGAAGAGGGAAAGTACAACCGCATCGTCGGCATGAAGGGAGAGCACCTCGTGGATTACCCCGTCGATGAGGCTCTTGAAATGACCAAGACCCTCGACCCGGTGCTGATCGACGTGTGTAACACGATCTCTATCTAATAAAAGAGGAAGCCCCTGTTGAGTGTACGTGAATTTGCGGTAAGCGTTTGACTCCAACTGGTTTCACAAAGCTGAAAAGCGGGAATGGATCGGAATCGTCCGGTTCATTCCCGCTTTTTAGTGAAACAGCTTGTTTATGATACCACCGATGCTGCATGATTTTTCGCAGAAGCTCACAGCTCAACGTCAGCTGCCATTTCTTCCATCGCATGGAACCGTTCCAGAAAGCTGTGATCCACGCCTTCGGATTTATACCCCGGCATGGTGTCCAGCGCGACGGCATGGATGCTGCGGAAAATGCTGTTTTCGATGTTGGGGTTGTCGCGCTTGAGGCGGCGGAGCAGGAGCTTGGTCTCCTGCCGCTTGGAACCGCCGCCGCCATTGTCGCACATGGTGCAGTTCTCGGTGAAGCGGCAGGCGCACTGGATGAATTCCAGGTCGTTGTACCGCTTCCAGGCCAGAATGTCCTCCTCGCGGATGCAGTACATCGGGCGGATGAGGGTCATGCCGGGGAAGCTGGTGCTGTGGAGCTTGGGCGGCATAGCCTGCAGCTGGGAGCCGTAGAACATGCTCATGACGGTCGTCTCGATGACATCGTTGAAGTGGTGGCCCAGCGCGATCTTGTTGCAGCCGAGTTCTTTGGCCTTGCTGTACAGGTGGCCGCGGCGCATCCGGGCGCAGAGGTAGCAGGGGTTCTTGTCGGTGTTGTTGGCCACCGAGAAGATGTTGCTCTCAAAGATGGTCACCGGGATGTGCAGCAGTGCCGCGTTGGATTCGATCTTCTGGCGATTGAGCTCATTGTAGCCGGGGTCCATCACGAGGAAGACCAGCTCAAAGGGGACATCGCTGTGCTTTTGCAGTTCCTGCATGAGCTTTGCCATCAGCATGGAGTCCTTGCCGCCGGAGATGCAGACGGCGATCCTGTCGCCTGCCTGGATGAGCTCATACCGTTTGACGGCTACGATGAAGGGGGTCCAAAGCTCTTTGCGGTATTTTTTGATGATGCTGCGTTCGATCATCTGATAGGGTTCGAGTTCGCGTTTCATGATTTCTCCTTATCGATCTCCGTGTGCGGCGGTCAGCTGCTGGCAGCAGACGTCGAACACCCGTAAAAATTCCTGGATCTCTGCCTCGGTGGTCAGATGGCTCAGACTGATGCGCCAGGACGAGAGGGCATTGCGGCGGTCCCGGCTGACGGCAAACACTGCGCGGGAGGGCAGGCCGTCCGACGAGCAGGCCGATTTGACCGAGACGCAGACGCCGTGGGCGTCCAGTTCCCGCTGAAAGACCGTGCCCTTCACGTTCTGGACGCTGAGGTTCAGGATGTGCGGGATGGCATTTTCGGGGCTGTTGATGCGCACCTCCGGGTGCTGGCACAGGGCCGCGCGGAGTTCCGCGTTCCGCTTTTGGACAGAGGCAGAGCGTTCCGGCAGGTTTTCCACGGCAAGTTCCAATGCACAGGCCAGGGAAGACGCCAGCGCCACCGTAGGGGTGCCGCTGCGGTAGATGGTGGTGCTCTCGCCGCCGTGGATGAGCGGCTCCAGTGCCAGATTCCGCCGCTTGAGCAGCAGACCAATGCCGTTCAGACCATAGAATTTGTGGGCCGTCAGGCTCATGGTGTCCACCCCTTCAAACGAGACGGGGATCTTTCCAACGGCCTGGGTGGCATCGACATGCAGGTGGCAGTTGGGGTAGTCCTTCAGGATGGCGGCGATCTCCTCCACCGGCTGCACGACGCCAAGTTCGCTGTCTACCAGCGTGACCGCCACGGCGATGGTGTCCGGCCGCAGCAGCTCTTTCAGATGGTCGAGGTCTACGGTTCCGTCCCGCCGGATGTCCAGCAGGTCGATCTCATAGCCCTGCTCCTGCAGCGCGGTCAGAGTGCCGCTGACGGACGAATGCTCCAGCGGGGTGGAGATGATGTGCCTGCCCGCATGGCGGGAGAGCCGGGCCAGCCCCTTGAGCGCGAAGTTGTTGGATTCGCTGGCACCGGAGGTATAGATGATCTCGGCAGGCTGTACGCCCAGCAAAGCGGCGATCTTCAGCGTGGCAGCGTCGATCTCGGCTCTGGCGGCGGTGCCTGCCTGATGATGGGAGTTGGCGTTGCCGATGCAGCGCCGCTCTACGGAGCAGAACCGGTCGAGTACCTGCGGGTCGGCCGGGGTATTGGCGGAATAATCCAGATAGATCATAGGGTCTCCTTAAATCTCAATCCATTTAATCGGTATTATTATAGTGCGCAGGGGGCCGGATTGCAAGATGCAGGTGCAAAATGCTGCCGCAGGGGAATAAGACCTGAAAAAGAAAGCAATCGCAGAAAGAATGCCAAAAAAACCGGAAATCCATTGCAGAACGGGGTGGTTTCTGATATACTTTACAACGTACGAAGGGAAGGGGAGAGCAGAATGCACGGTTTTACTTTGCGGAGCACGGAGGCTGCTCTTCCGTCCCGAATGTTTTTTCTTCCCGAAAGCTGAGGCACTGTCGCTTTTTTGCGGCAATGCCTCTTTTTTTGGAAGTAAAACGCGAAAGGAGAACTCTTTTATGAGTGAAAAAATCGACTACTCCAAAGGCATTTACGACGCGCGCCAGCTGGGCACGGGTCGGATGCTGATCCTCGGCGTACAGCACATGTTCGCCATGTTCGGTGCCACGGTGCTGGTGCCGCTGCTGACGGGCCTGAGCGTTTCCACCACGCTGCTCTGCGCAGGTCTGGGTACGCTGCTGTTCCATCTGGTCACCAGAGGCAAGGTCCCGGCTTTTCTTGGCTCATCGTTTGCCTATCTGGGCGGCTTTTCCATCGTGGCCCCCATGCTGGCAGATGCCAACGGCAACCTGACCGTTGCCAACACGAAGATGCTGCCCTATGCCTGCGCAGGCGTTGCCTTCTCCGGCATCCTGTATCTGGTGGTCAGCCTGCTCATCTCCACCTTCGGCATCCGCCGCATCATGAAGTTCTTCCCGCCGGTGGTCACGGGCCCCATCATCATCTCTATCGGCCTGATCCTGGCGCCCTCTGCCATCACCAACTGTGAGTCGAACTGGCTGCTGGCCTTTGTGGCGCTGGGCACGGTCATCGTCTGCAACATCTGGGGCAAGGGCATGGTCAAGATCCTGC
>OGFK01000763.1_pt1 | contig 24178 bp, 27 predicted proteins | sample 1570931 | NCBI WGS metagenome assembly OGFK01 (sample SAMEA2581935, study PRJEB24529) | metagenome | biome: Human gut stool | place: China | collected 2011
AATTTAATATATTGATTCATAAATACCTCACTATTTAACCTGTTTATATAACATAATTAAATACATCGACAAAACCTCTTAAACGCTTGAATCACAGACATTTTTACATTATAAAAGTTGAGCAACGGTTAAACAACCGTTTTAGTTTTAGGCGGATTTAGATAAGTTCTTGTACGGATTGCGCCTTATAATCTTCGCTAGGGTTCCATATTTCCATGAATGTGTCAAATATTCTTTGACTTCTAAATATCGCAGTTTGTTCTCCCCAACTAGTTATATTATCGCCTATTGGGAGCACAGGAATTCTATTCCAATCTAGCGCACGTCTTAATCGCTTATATCCATCCTCTTTTAAATCCGCTATATCAACCACATCTGAAATAGTATTGTGTTCGCAGATATAATTGTAAAGATCATCTACTGTAATTTTTATTTTAGCCATTCCATACACCCTTTCCATTCCCTGTCTAGTTACTAACCACGTACCTTTAGATTTCCTGCATTCATCCGATGTGAATCTAGGCGGCGTATTCCGTTGCCCAGAACACGCCTGTTTTACGGTAACAGGGCTTATGCCCCAACGCTCTGCTGCTTCAGCGGAGGTCATAACATCCTCGAACTTCATAAGTACCTCCTTATTTGCCCCAACCTAATGCAACTTCTGTATCGTTTTGCATTTCCGCTACTGCTTTTAGACTATCAAATGTGTCCGCTTGTTCGAAACACATATCTTCGAATTCGCTTTTGAAAGTGTATTCCTTCCAGTATTTGCGGTTCAATTTAACTGCATAAGCATAAAGGCCTTTGTTATAATTGCGAACTTCGGCAATATTCCAATCCTTTAGATATACAACTTTGTTATTATCGATCACTAATACAGGGTTGTTTTTAACAAATTTCACATTGTTAGTTACAATGATGATTTCATCATCGCTAATTACGTGATTAAATTTGAAGTATTTATTAGAAGTGTGTTTCACTTCTCCGAAGAATTTAGTTAATTGCGTTTCTTTTACATTTTTTAAAAATTCACTGTACTTGCTCATGGTATGTACTCCTTTTTACTTCCCTTACCTTTGTTTTTATTATACATCGTATTCGATGTATTTACAAGTACTTTTTTAATAAATTTCAGTAAAAGGTAAAAAAATAGAGCCTACCAACCTAGATGTTTTCTAAGTTAGTAGGCTCTTTTAATTTTTTTGAAATCAATCCATATGTCCGCCCTCATATGGTAGGGAGATAAACGGATCACCTCTCAGTCATCGACGAATTGCACCTGCTAATCCAAATACGCCGCTTACCGCAGCCCATGTATCACGTTGCCTTTTAAGGCGCTGTTCTGTTCGTTTGTTGCGTTTGATTTGCTCTTTCAATTCTTCTAATGACGTCGAGGCTTCGTTCAATTTCGCTTCTTGCGTCGTCAAGAGATTGGAGGCTTTCGTTAATTCTTGCGCCTGTTTCTTGTTGATTTCTTTCAAGGCGCTCAATTCCTTCCCCTGCTCGTTGTTGATAGCTTTGAGCTCGCTCAATTCGTCGCCCTGCGTCGCTGTTAAGTTGTTGGCTTGCTGCAATGCTTGCTTTGAGCTGTTGATTGAGCTTTCTGCTTTCGTCAAGCGCCCTTTGAGTTCGTTCCAACTGCTCACGGGTACGCTGATAGTCGGCTCTTGTGTCGAGGTACCCTCCGATGAGGCTGCATGTGAAACAGATGAGAATAATACTAAAAACACCAATAACAATGCGATTTTTAGTAAATGAAGAAATAATTCTGTTTTTGATAGTTTCATACATAATTGCTCCTTTCTAAATCGTGCTACCCCACTGTGCGCCCCACCATCGAGCGGTGCCACGTAACCAGTCCCCACCGCTCCATCGTTCATCACCTGCATGGCACACTAAGAGGTCCCATCGATCAACGTTGGAGTCTGGGCCATAAGTATTATTAGGGTATCCCGTCGGATCTAGATAATAGAGGTCTAGGCCGTCCTTATTATCGGCCGCCTCTGCGTGGGTCATTTGATGTTGTATGTCAAGTGGTACACCTGCATTGATGGCGAGCACTGCCATAATTTGTGTCATCGTAACCAACTGCGCTTTTGTTGGTGGTTCGCTACCTAAATTGTTTTCACTAACCGCATCCCAACATGCCTCAATAGCTATGCCTACGGCGTTACTATTCCGCATGTAGGTATGTTCCTTATAATCTGTTAAGGCCTCCATATCTGTCCACATCGCGCCCTCTCTATCGATGTTGATATGGTAATCCTTGAAGTGCTTACCACCTTTGACGCCGGTCCAATGGTAATACGCCTTTTCAATTTGGCCATATGCATCGAGTGCTAAGGACTTTAACTCGTCCATTGTTAATTGTCTAAACATTTATTTCCCCCTCTCATCATGGTTAATATCATCTGCTAATTGTTGTATATTAGGTCGGCTCAAGGGTAGTGTATTCTGCTCCTCTAACTTATCCGGTATCCCGTTATGGTCTTTGTCGATGAACATGCCGCATAATCCAACAATGGACATAAGCACCGATGGAACGAATATGTGGTCAATAATAAGAATACCCTTATCGATAAGCTGATTAGCTTCAGGCGATACATACCCTTTAATCGTTGATAATACATACTGGGCAACGACTAATATCATCGGTACTAGCATGACGAGGACTAATGCCCTCGTTGCTAATACACCAGTTGGCCGTATGCCGGCTATTCGGATGGACTGATATGACCGCTTGATGCGGTTAATGATAGCTAACTTATCCATTACCCCTCCATGCTCTGATAATTTCTAGTACGCCATGGAATACCTTTCCAAAGTCGACGAGGTCATCTTCAACCATTTCACGTAAGTTCTCAATAATTGACCAACACTCGGAGAAGAACGGAATCAGCATGAATAGGAATGAAAAAATATGGTCCAGGAATAGTTCCGTATTCGGAATCGGGATATCCGGTAGTGATTCAAATACTACCGATAAGACCATCCACGCGGGGTACTGGACGCATAATTTCTTTAGTAAATCGGATCGTAAGCGTTCACTCATAAGGTACCTACGTTTCAGCCCTGTAGTAGCATCAACATATCCACCCTTCCCCCATCCATACCATGCGAGCGTTGTAAGTAAGGATATAGGCGTATTGTTCCTGTGATTATCCTTGTTGTACCTAAGCACCTCCGTCGTAATGCGTTGCGCTGCGTCAATGAATAGCAGTACGGTAGTTAGTATGATAATAACGCCCATACTGACTATATGCTCATGTGACACACCGCTAATAAGCATTACTAAAATGTCGTTCAATATATCCATTCATTCCCCCTAAGTGTGATAGTTAAGAAGGGAGAACATACCCGAGGCCTTAAGCACAAACGAATCCGTCAACGTCCGCCAAGCCTCGCTCATGAAATCAGTTAATTCTTGCATGTGTTCCCCCCATGTTAGTTAATTATAAATGGTCAGCGTTGTAGTCCCCTGTGTTGCTGTAGCTATGGTTAGCCGCATTCCACTTAATGGTATTCTGCTTAAAGGCCATCGTTGTGGTCCCCCGTGTTGATGTAGCTATGGTTAGCCGCATATTGTTGTTAATCCCTTTAAACGTTACGTTTTCAGGCGTTTCTACATAGTAAGGACCATATGTATTCCAGTTATCACCCAAATCAAGCATTGTCGGCTTATTTGCATAAATCACCTTTTGCGTAACATTCCAATTCTTAGGGTTATCCTTGAAATTACCGCTAACTGTATTATTTGTAATGTTCATTTTCAAAGTTGTGCCAAATAGTTTATATACAATGCCATTTTCAGTATATTCTGCATCAGCATCTGCACCAGTTTTAACGCCAGAAACTTTGTATTCTGCAACTTTTGCACCTGTGAAATTGTGATAGGTGAGTTTGATATCATCTTCGCCTAGAGGCGGAATTGTAATAGTACAGGCCCCAGTACTGTCTAGCGTGAAAGGTGTATCATTACCGACTACCTTAACACTGTAATGAGGCTCACCCGTTACTACTACCACTTGTTGACCTTGAATGACACTAGGAATAGTCAACGCCTTAAATTCAGTCCGAGGGAACGGTTTCCCCATATTACCGATTAAAGCGGTGAGCACATCGTCAACGCTAGCACTTTCACACCATACGTTACCTTGCAGCAACAACTGATGAGCGTTGTCGGCCGTAGCACTTGCGCCGTCTCGTCCGTCTTTTCCTTTTAACGATTTTAGCCACTCAACATATGTACCTTGAAATCCGTTTAGCTGAGCGATATTAAACGCACTTAGCCCGTCCTCACCTTTAGGACCTTTTAATGCCTCTAACTGTTCGGCGGTGAAATCCTCATAGCGGAATGGGTCACCTTTCGGTCCAGGTTCACCTTGAGGACCTTGTACCCCTTGTAAGCTATTGAGCCATTCTTGTTCAGTACCTCTGAACCCATGAGCCACCGCAATAGCATAGGCGCTTTTACCTAGGCCCTCGATAAGCGGAATTGTGGTTTCCTTATCGAGTTTTAAAATTAATTCGTTTTCCATACAAAGTACCTCCTTACTTGTGCATTGAAATATCTGGAACGATGGTTACGGTTCCCTGTCCAAGTTTTATCCACTTAGTATCATTGTAGATAAAAGCGTCGTACAGGTAATCGCCACCCTTTAAATGGGCCTTAGCGGAATCCTTTCCACTAATGAAGAACCCTACCTGTTTAGACTGTACCACAGGCGTTAACTCTAATTTCATATCATCATAGGGCCGTTTACGAATTTTGCAGACGGCCTCATATTGACTTAGGTCCATATCGGAGCCAGGTGGCACGATGTATGTCATACCAAAGTCCTGTCCTGCGTACAATGTGATGTCTTGTTCAATCATAAGATGTGCCTCTCATTCATATATCAAATTACGATTTCCTAAGATTACTTACGTCGGCAACTAGCAACCTTAGGCGCGAATCAACGCCAGCATCTGCTAATGCATCTTTGGTCGTTATATCTGTTTGCCATGTAGCTCCTAGGGTCAATGTGTTTCCGCCTTTGATAGATACGCCATAACCAAGGTATTCCGCTGAATACACGCCGTCCGATGGGCCAAAAGGAGATGGAGGGGAGTTGAGCAAGCAAACTGCAATAGAATGAACATTGTATGAACGAGACAATATATCATTACCAAACTTTAGATAACGATCGTCCTTTGGGTCTTGCCAAGGCTTACAGTCATTTATATCAATATCGATATAATCTAATAGGCGCAAAGCGGGATAATCTGAATCAAATAACGTTTGCCCCTGTTCGTTAAATACCTGCAATCCTGCTCGAATCTTGCCCGTAGAATTAGTATCCCGAGATGTATAGTTATCAAATAAATAACAATCAACCCCCGACGATTCTGGCGACAATGCTTGAGGGTGTGTATGCATTCTATAATGCGGGTATACCATACACACTTGACGCGCAAATGCTGAGGCGATAACACAATCTTCATTAATAGGCTTTATAAAGTTCAAATACATTCTTCCGCTATCATCAGCCGCAACACGTGTGTTGAAAAATAGGCTAACAACTTTTGGCACAACGCTGTGCAATTTAAAATTTCTGTACTCATCGTTAATGATGATTTGATTTTTGTCATTATTGACTTCGAGATAAGTAGCCCCCATATTAGTACTCTCCTATAAATAACACAATAGCCAATGTATCGTTATCAAAGAAATGGTTATTAATCCGTGTATATTCCCAGTACACCGTATCTTGATTAATCCAAGTTTTGATAAATTTAGTTGTCGGGAAGGCCCCCTTATAAGATACGGATACAAAAGGAATGACGTATATAGTTGTATCCTTTTGTTTACCTATTACTTTTGCTGACCCAGTCCACGATGTGCAAGGGACGCACATTAACGAGCGAGTCAACCTCGCATCAGTAGACAGTATTTTTTCTCCATATTCGTTATATATTTCAATCCCCTGTGGCATTTTATGTTTTCTCCTTATTAGTAGTACTACAACCGCCATCGCTAATAGTAGCAGAATTAAGATTATTAGAATTATCATCTAAACACCCCTAACCTCACTCTCAATACATTGTTTTCATCAAATACTCGAATTAAATTATCGGATATCTCAACCCGAGCGCCACTTGTTTTAGTCCGAAGAGTGCCGATAGTAGCCGTGATAGCGTCAAGGCTATTAACCTTTAACTTATCGGCGGTAACGCTATCCGCTTGGAGCTTATCGCTACTAATGGATAAAGCTTGTATCTTATCAGCGCTTACCGAGTTAGCCTGGAGCATACCCTCGGTAATGATGTTATTATCGAACAGTGCTTGGCCAGTTACATGTAATATCTTGCCGTCAATTCGTGTACCTTCTGGAGATAAGTTAATCCGGCTAACAATATCCTTGCCACTCATATTACCGATGGCTTGTGTCACCCTAAGGTCAATACCATTGGACAACGTAGTAATTTGTCCGGATAGGTTCTTATTAAGGTCAGTTACCTTTTGGGTAATACCCTTATCAAGTTGAACCAATTTAGATTCAAACCCATTAATGGATGTTTTCATTGTTCCGACTTCGGAACTCATAGCTTGAATCGATTCGTCCATTGCTTTTAGCCCTAATGCTTCCGCATCAAGAAGGCTCTTATCAACTCTATCCTTAATAGTGACCGACTTTTCGGTTACTAAACTACTACCGAACACGTCGACATATTCACACCGCACACGATATACCCCGGCTTTATTTGAGTAGGTGAGCATGCTAGACGTTGTCTCTAAATCGTCCGTACGATCATCACCAATAACGTGGCAACGGATAACATAGGCCTGTGGTGGCTTTGCCCCAAAGTAAAGGCTGAACCCTCCGAGTTGGTCCTTAACCTCAAACGTAGGCGCCGCTAACTGTGGCAAGTTATACGAATACGTTGCGGGCGTTGAGTATTTGCCTAGCGTACTTCGTGCGTACAAGTACACCGTGCCACTTCGTTTCGTAAGGGGTAAGTTAGCGGATGTACCTTTTACCTTTGCAAGGAGAGCGTTGGTATCCTTCCCTGGGTCATTATCGGTACGCAGTTCATAATAGTCCACGTCAGCGTTTAATACATCGTTCCATGATGCGGTGGCGTGATCCTTAAAGGCTACCGTAAAGTTTTTAGGCATATCCGGTACTTCGTCCATCGCCTTGACTACGACGTCAACTACCTGAGCAGTATCGGAACGATTACCGAATCTATCCACGGCTACGGCCTTAACCTCGTACTCTTCGCCAGGGCCTAATGCTTTGATGATAACCTGGCTGCTGCTACTGCCCGCGTACTGCCAATCTTGCCCCGTTACGATTTGGCCATTCTTAGATTTTAGCTTGTACCACACCTCAGCACTGTCAAAGTTACCAGGATTAGCCGGTGGTTCGAACATCACTTGAAGGTCATAGTACACGCTTTTATCGGCGGTTAGGTTGTAGCGACTAATAACATGTAGGTTCTGCACATCACCAGGTGCTTGCATCTTAGGAATCACGATTTCCTTAGTAACCCCTGTAGTGAGTTGCCCTAAATCGTTAATCGCTTGCACCTTAACCTCATAGGTAGCGCCTAATAGTACATCGGATATCTCTGTGCTATTAGGTGATGCGGGGAAGTTCCCCACGTATTTCCAGGTATCACTTTTAGCGTTCCGATAGTTAACTACTACGTTAGTTATCTTGCCATCACGAGGCAGTTGCCAACGGACGGCGATTCGTGAGTACATAATGCCATTCGCACCATATACATCACTTACGAGGCCTATATCCTCGATGTCGCTAGCAACCTCAGACTTATAGTCGATAACAGGAACAGAGCCATCATCGCTCGTATACACTTCTGGATAGTATTCCATACACTGTATTTTACGAGTAAGGTCTGTACCGCCCTCTGTGATAGCTAACACCCTAAATGGTTTAGCTGCTTTGGTTAACTCACCAAACGCATACACACTACCAGGTTCGACTGCAATCGTTTCCTTAACCGTGACGTTCCGCCCGATGACACTTAATACGGTAAGCGTAGTCACCGCATCAGTAGCATTGTTACGAATAAGTAGTTGGTACTGCTTACCGGGAAGTGTAGCTACTTCCTTATCAAGGGTAATAGTACTACCGGTAGCCGATAGTACCCGACCACCTTCGCCCCATTCAGGTACGTCATGTTGGATAAGAATAATATCCCCTATCGTACACGCTATGGCGTCGGTGAAAGCTTCAATAGATACAGTACGCACCTCGTACTTGTTACATCGTAGGTAGTGCTTACCATGTTTGAACGCCTGGTCTAAGCTAGTACACCCCATGAGCTCAATTTGTGCCGGGTTGGTAAGTGTATCAGATTCATCGTAGGTATCGCCATACACGGGGATAACATCACGTTCATAGTCCTTATCCTTATTAAGGAAGGAAATTTCAACGGAGTTGGCACGGCTCTGAATACCTTGGAACTCCTCGGAGAAGCTACCTTGCTTAATGTTGGCCACAGTAAACAACTGCACCGGTGTTGACTTATAGTCACTAACACATGTGAATCTAGTTCCCTGTGGAATGACTTTACCTCGCCCTACGTTTTCCGGATATTTGAGCGCATCCCATAACCGACTAGCGCTATCGTAGATATAGTTAAAGGTGAATCCGTTCTTATCGCAGTTATTGGCCCAGGCTTTAAATGCATCGTAGTCCATACGCCCATGAGGTTGGCCAAACACGACATACTCATCTCCGAACTTACGAGCCATATGAAGTAGATCATACGCCGCCCATGCCGGATTATCCGCGCGTTGGACTTCGTACTTTTGTTGATAAGGGTTGAATACGTACACGGCGGAGCGTTCTTGTATCCAAGATACTTCAGGGTCAGAGCCGTTAAGCTGAGATGTGGCCAACGCTTTGATACCAATAAGTGCTTTACCTGGATGCACGAAATCATCGTATATAATCTGCGTTAACTGGTTCCAGTACACCTTATTACTGTATCGGATTGAGCTGCCATCCTTACTGGAACAGCGAACACGGACTTCATACTGTGCCTTATCAAGGTTATCGAATCGGTACACTCGATAGAACGCGGTGTTAGTAGCCTCTGTAACCTTGCCCTTATAGTCGCCTTCAGCGATTTCCGCATCAGACTTTTGACGAGTAAAGGACCATCCGTCTCCGGATTTCTTAACAAAGGCTTGCATACCTTTTTGATTAGAGAGCGGTAACTTATGCCACTCTTCATTCTCACCGACTTTCCGGATTTCCGCATCAAGAGTAACAGATGTAGCATCCATACCGCCTGTATCATTGGAGTAATACAAGCCATTAGGGAAACTGATAGTTATCTCGATAGCATTGCACGCGTCGCCTTGTACACGTTGCGTACTCCACCCGGTTTTTAATTCGTAATTGAGTACTTGGTCTGCATAGTTATCGTTGAAGTTAGGGATAACAGTTTGGTCATTGGTACCTAGTCGGATATCTACCTGCACATCCTGGTAGTTACTAACAGGGTTAGCATTGATACGGATATCCTCGATTTTCGATAACTCACCTTCACCGGCACAATATAAAAGGTTGAGGTACTGCTTTTCGCCATCACTGATAATGTGACGTGATAAAAGGAGCCCGGCGCTCTTCATACGGCCATATGTCACGGCTAGAGGGTACCCTTGACCGGTTACAGTCTTAGCGCCACCCCATCCATACGTGTTAGCTTGTGCGGAGTCCGTATGGGACCGGTCAGCCTTTGGCTGAGTTAACTTATTGACCAGCATATTGCCAATCATACCAATAGCCATGGAGAGTACTGTGCGCCATATTAGACTTTGGATACCAAATATCGCACCGCTAGCGATACCGCCTGTTGCGATACTAAGGCCTATAGTTAAAATGATTCCAAAGAACTTGCCATCGATTTGAGGCATGGCCACGATATAGTCACCATCATTAACAATGGTATCGAGCGTAGCCTCTTGGCCATTAATGGAGTATACCCAGTCGCCATCTTGTTTAGCGTAAAAGCTTAATGGCATATTCGCCTTATAGGGGCGGTATTGTGTTTCATGCTGATCCGGTTTAAACGGATTCCTTACTAGCACTACATTAATCATCGGCTACTCCTTTCTATCGTATATATGTTTAAGCCTAGGAACGTATTTAGAGATGTGTTCGATACATACACCGCTTGGCTTAGTGGCGTGAATGAATCGACCATCACCTAAATACACGCCTACGTGGTCAAGTTCCTTACCTTTTAGCGAAAAGACCAGGACACTGCCCTCCGTAGGTTCCTTGACCTCTTGCCACTCGTCCATAGGAATATCTGTGTAGCTTGGAAGTGTAACACCGTTACGGCGATACACCTCGGCCACTACATCCCAACATTTGAGCTCCTCGAATGGAGTACCGAGCATATCAGTCATATCACTTGTTAGATGCATACAGACCTCCCTGTGGAATCGTTGGTTCGCCTCCGAATCGAACGCTATTACCTAGTGCTCGACATCGTGACAAAGTCTTATTACACTCGGTCTCGGTGCCCTTGTATCCACACTGAACACCTTTGAACTTGAAAGGACAAAAGTCCTTCATGATGCGGACTAAGGGGAACCGACGGGTGAAACTAAAATCCGTACCGAGTGTGAACTCCATCCATTCAGCATTAGCAACGGAGCCAGTAATAACAAAATGTTCTTCTACTTCGCACACATTCGGTACATTTGTATTTATTACACGGACAATGACATTCGCACCTGTGAACCCTTGATTATCCTCCGCCAGGCGCTGGATAGTCCGTGTCACATTGGACACGGACAATTTAACATTTGGAAGGTCAGTCGAGTTATGGTTGACATCTGCTAATTTAAACGGAAACGCAATGTACTTGTTCCCTTGAAAGGTAATATCTTCAGTGTTGTATACGAGCCGTACGATATCGCCTTTGTATTCAATATCAAGGAGCATGAGCCATACACCTGTGGCGTCTATTTTGTTTTTCTCCAAGATAGAAGCTGTTGAAAGTGTTAACATATTATGCCTCCTGTAATTTCACAGTACCAACCCATATGCCGTAGTCATTCGCTGCGAAGTCTAGCTGATCACTGAATCGTACCTTGATAGTTTCCTTCGTTTCAGGATTTGTCCAATCGAATACTGTCGAGCAGTTAACCTCGTCAAAGAACGACCTTAGCCGTAAGTACTCGGAGGTGGGCACCTTATAGTTCACGTTGTATGACCGTAAGGCCTTAGTAGTCTTACGTCGACTAATAATCGTCATATTCTCCACTTGGCCCTTATAGGTCATATCCGGTGTAGTTTCTTGGATTGGATATATTGGATATCTAATGTTTGGAAATGTTGCCATGATTAACCTGCGGCTGCTTTAATTGCATCCCGCGCACCTCCTTTATTATTTGTTACGGCCTTAACCATTACATCAATGATGTAGTTTTCTCCATCAAATCTCGAGCTTTGTTGCTCAGATTCAAGGGCTTGGCCAGATTGGTTGATGATGTTAACAGTAACGTTATTCCCCTGATTACCGCCTAGCATCTTACGAGTTTGGCTAGCATTATAGATACGATGTGAAGCGTTGAACTGAAGGAGCTCAGGTCCGTTTTCACCGACCAATGTCATACCCGTAGGCGCCACCCCGCCGGATGCGAATTTAGAGAACCCTCGACTACTGAACGCTGAACTAAAGGACCTACCTGTGGAGAAGGTACGACCGCCTCCGCCAATAGCGCCTATGCCTCCGACCACTCCACCGAATAAGCCTTGTAACTTAGGTTGTAGGTACTGTTGGAAGGATAGGTTAACCATCATCTTAATAATGCTATTCGTCATATCCTTGAATATGCTGATTAGCCCTTTACTAAAGGACTTTGTACCCGTGGCCATAGCCTCGAGGTTACTTGTCCACGTCGAATTGATATTACTCATGGTACTGTCAAAGGTCGACTTCGCAAGGTCAGCATAATTCACGGTTTCCTCTTGATATTGACGTGCTGCTTCCTTCAATCGAGATTTCAAGTTACGCCCTGCCATCTCCCATAGCTTTTGTTGGGCCTCAACTAGGTTCTTCTCAATCTGTAGACGTTGCGTAGCCGTCATCTGTGCATTAGCTAGCTCGTCCTTGGAATAGTCAATGTAGGCTTGCAGTTGTTCCGCCAAGATGGCATCGGACTGGTCCTGTGTAAGGTGGCCAAGTTTCACCAGGTTGGACTGATGATCTAATGCTTCCGTTGTTTGCGTATAGGCAAGCTCTCTGATTTTCTGCTCAGTATCGGCTACGAGTTTCAATCGTTCCGACTCTGCTTTCTTCTCAGCAAGTTTCTTGTCCCCTACGGCCTTGGTATACTCACGAACGTTATCCTCAATCTGAGACTTCTGTGCATCGGATTCAGCCTTGATAAGTTGGAGTCTGTCCCCTGTACGTTCAAGGTCAATTTTCGTAATATCCTCATTCATCTTGCGAACGCGGATAGTTTGATTACGCTCCGCCTCAGCGAGTTTCTTCTGATATACTTCTTCGTTCTTGGCCCTTGCCTCGGCCACTAGGTTAGAGTTGGCCAATGCTTGCGCGTTAGCGTTCTTAAGGGCATCGTTAGAAGCCGATGCGCTTGCAGATGCGCCTACCAATTTAGCAGTATCGACATACCCAGTAACCGCCCCGAAATCACCTTCAACAGACTGCTTAGCAACCACCCCCGTGCTAGAATTAGCACCAGTGTATCCGCCGTTACCGTCAGATATTACGATGTGATTATCACCAAGGACTACAACGCCATCACCTGCTTGAGGTGTATATCCATCACCAGCCGGATGCCATGCACCCGCAGCGGCTGCCGCATCCATAATGGAAGGAACATAACGAGGGACGTCCTTTCCGAAGGTTTCCTTAACGGAATCAGCGAACAACTTGCCACAATCCGTAGCCCAGGTACCATCAGCGCCTAGCGAGTAGGCCTTGCCAAGTTGAGCATTAGCTGCAGCTAATACGCCGGAGGCTTCGCCGCTACCACCACCTACACTATTAAGCCCCGCTGCGGATCGGATAATATCACGAATATTCTTATTATTTGATTCATATTGATTCTTGGCGTTGAGCTTATCGATTTCGTATTGACTACCGTCAATCTCCAACGATTGAAGCGTTAGGCTTCGAATCATGTCGTTAAGACGTTCCACGGAGCTAGCTAATTTTTCAGCCGCTTGTTCTGCTTTCTTAGCTGCAGCTTCTTGGGCTTTCGCCGCTTTACCGGCTTCCTCATTAGCCTTATTAATGGCTTCATTATTTGATAATCCGTTCTTAGCGTTCTCGATTTCCTGGTCTAACTTGGCCTGTTCCTCTTCAGCTTTCTTCTTCGCCGCATCAGCCTCTTCCTTAGCTTTCATAGCTGCGTCAATTTGAGCGCCTTCCTCCTTAGTGGCTAGGCGGTCATTTTTAATAAGTCCGAAGAAGGAACTATCCTCAACATAATATCTGCCGTCATGATTAGCCATGTAGGCTTCGCTTGTGCCCTTATCGGGGTTCAGATTCCGATGGGCCTTCATACCATTGACTTCAACTCCGAGGTCAGTACCTTTAGTACGCTCCTTGTATCGATAGTCAAGTAATGCTTTACCCGCCAACGCAATAGCACTGGCCAAAGCTACCCAAGGACCCGCAGCCGCTAATGTAGCAAGTCTCATGAACTTCAACGCAGTCGTTACGGACTGAATTACAGTAACCGCGATACCAGCTTCAAAACTAAATTTCACTACCCCTGAGATAGCTTCCTTTTGTTCGGTGGCCATACTACTATAGGACTTTGTTAAGTCGATAGCCCATTGCGTGTAGTCCATAATCACTGGCAATAACTCTTGACCAATCATAATGGCCAAACGCTTACCGGTTTGCTCCATGTCCTTTAATTGGCGATTAAACTGCGCCGATTTCTTAGCCGCTTCATCGTCAATAATAAGGCCCATAGCACGTGCCCGGTCCTCGACTTGCTTCATAGCCTCTGCAGACATATTCAGCATGCCATGGAGTTGGTACCCAGTCTTACCGAACAATTCCATTTCGACGCGAGTCTTTTCCGCGCCGTCCTTCATGCCTCTTAAGCGTTCTTGGATAATCTGGAATACTTCAAGCGTGTTCTTTCCTTGAATCTGATCAATACTAATCCCTAACCGACTGAACATATCGGTCGCAAGCTTCCCCTCAGCCGAGGCTGTTTGCATTTTATCTTGTGCGTTTGATACTGCCTTCGCAAACTTGGCAAACGCCGTAGTGCTTACGTCGGTAGCTACGCCCATATAGTTGGCCACGGAGATAAAGGTACTAGCTTGCTCAGCAGTGGCACCTGTTAAAGACTGCATTTTCTTAACAGATAAATTCCAGTCGAGTGCCTCTTTGGCAAGCTTTGACCCTAGACCGGTAATACCTGCACCAGCTCCAATGGTCAACATTTCTGTTTTTAATTTTGCGAGCTCAGCAACTGTACCCTTAGAGGCGGCTGCGATTTTTTCTAAACCGGCTCGCGTATTCTTATCGGTCAGTTGCACTACGATATCTACTACATTATTCGACATCCTTATTCATCGCCTCCATTTCTAACCCCTCTAATATCCACATGAGGTTGAATAACATCGGACTCAGGTTGATATTATTCATTTCCGCAACTATGCGGATAGCCGGATAATCAAATCCTGCTAACCCTCCTGTGTGATATATGCGTTGACTGCGTGATAGGGTATACAGTTTCATAGCCAATTTCGTACCAAATAATAGGTGCGGAGGATTGTATTCGCACTCCGAACAGTCGAAGGACTGCCGGGTGGTGGATTGTAGTTCCCTACACCCTTGGCAATACTTCGGACGGTCAGAGGACATCCACCCCCACACCTCTTTTAGTTTTTTTCTGTCGCGTCTTGTACCTGGAATGTAGCTGTGATAACTTTCCCTGCAAAGTCCATAGCTTCCTTATCAGATACAGTATTAAGGTCCTCATCACTAAGGCCATATACATCCATCAAGATGAAACGCATAATATCACGGCTACGAATAATACCTGCTAGTTGATCATCATCTTCGACTGGACAATATACGAAGTCCAATCCTGCTTTAATCAACATTTCACGTTCAGACCATGTGAGGGCTCTTGCTTTTAGTTCCTTACCTTGAATCTTCATCATTACCTCCTATTAATATGCTGCTTGCGTATTGGTTAATTCGAATAGAACGGCAGATGCCTCAGCACCATCGCCGTAGTATGCTTTGAAAGGCAATTCGATGTTAACGCCTTTAGGACCATCGATACCTGGGGAGTTGCGTTCGTAAATCAATTCAGGTAATTTAATAACCAAAGAGTTAGCGCCTTTGGTAAGTGTCAATTCAAGGCTAGATTCTGTACCATTTACGGCTTTGTTCAAAAGGTCCATGTTTTGGAAAAACGCTTTCAATGTGCCGGATACACCGACGATACCTGTATCGATATAGGTACGGAACCCTTTATTACCGATAGCGTAGGAATCACCGTCCAAGCCGAAATCAATGTTAAGGCTTAGAGACAATACATTAGCGACTGTCACGCCACCTTCTTTGATTGTGGCTTCAAGATTTTCAAACGGTGTAAATGCAATTTGAGTAGGTGCTGTATCAAATGGTACTGCCGCCATTGTTTCCTTACATCCCATTACGTCGATAGTGGCTGTTAACTCGGAGTCACCACCAAAGTTAAGCGCCATCTTATTCATGCGAACGCCACTAAATTGTTGATATGTGCTGATATCCTTATAGCCTTGCTCAAATGTAGCGGACGGCATATCCGGACCGATTTTAAACACATGCTTATGCGCGGAACCTGCACCAGCTGTAGAAGTAGGCGCGCCAAAGGCCAATTTCAACCAGTAGCCGAAGCCGATTACATCGACCGGTGGTGTAATACTACCAGATGCGTCGATGTTACCACGGCTAGGCGCAGCTGGATTTCGCGTACCTCGAATTACATTAGAATCATTTAGATTTTGACTTGCTTTTAAAGAGGAACTAATGATTGGCATAACCACGCCACCGGTAGACGGTGTAACGCCAAAGTCAGTCTCAAAAGCCATTGTTAATTTGGATTGTGCGCCTTGCGCACGTTTAGCTACTGCCATGTTATCCTCCTATTAATATTCAACGTGACCGCCGATTACGTGCGGTATTTCTATTGTGAATGTGGCCTTGCCGGGATATACCGGGCGCCACGATACATTATCCGTTTCATAGTCAATGTTAATGACTGGATAATTAGGGTTGACGGCCATAATACATTCAATGAGTAGCTGGCCAAGTTCATCGGTTTCAAAGGCCCCTGTATAAGTAATGACACGGCCATTACGCTCCGCTTCCTTCCGATGTACGCCCCATACGAGTTGGAGCGTATAAGAATATGAATCCGCAAGCCCTTCGGACTTACTATCCATAAGGACTATAACGCACGGGCAATCCTCCTCGAGGGGAGCCCCTGCATCGTCATATCCTACGAATATGGATAGGTCCTTACCGTACTTTTTTTGACAGAACTCATTGATACGATCATTATCCTTAATAGCCTCAACCCATCGGTTCGCAATCACTGCGAGTGGAATTGTTTGCATAGCTACCTCACTTTGTATACTCGATTACTGGAGCCCCATGAGGTATTACCGAGTGCGTACTCACCGATTTTCTTTTCAAGGAACGGTACGAGTTTAGGTTGAAGGGCGTTACGCATCGGGCCGAAGGTTTCACGAGGTTTTATGGTGAAGGTCGATTTCCCCTTAGCCAACTGGAACCCATGTGCGAATAATTTCTTACGCATGTTTTCCGTAATTTCCTTCGTGTAGCCCTTTTCAATCTGCTCCCCTAATTTCTTAGCAGAATTAGATAACCATCCAACCTTGACCGATTCAGACTTAGCGTCGTACTGGTACCCTACGGCTCGGTACATTTTGCCAAGTGGCGTATATCCGACTGTGCCGGCTTTTACACCACTCGCAATAAGTTCATCACGAGACTTATGCGTCCAACCTTCGCGGTCAGCCTTACCTCCTTGTCTGTAGGCTCTTCTAACTTTAGCGCCGAATGCTGCTTCGAGTTGTGCCCTCATAGCCGGTGGCATGAAGCTAGCATACTTCTTACCGCCTGGCGCTCCGGATTTAATGCCCTCCTTGATAGCCTTGGACATCATGAACCCCATCGACTTCATTGCCTTACGCATCCAATCGGGTTTCGTTTTAGCAATAAATTCAAGATACGGTGTAGCTCCATCATTAATAGTGATAGGCTCATTACTCATGGTCTCACCGTCCTTACGTTGGCCACGATTTCAAGACAATGCATCTTATCATCGCTATCGGAGATATGATCCACATACCACTTTTTGCCGTGGATGTAGATTTCATCCTTCGTCTTAGGGAGTGGTATGTCTCTGGTTCGTATCCATATCTTAGCCTTATCAGCTAAGCCGGTTACGAATCCCGAACCCTTGCCATCGTACTCACCGATTTCCACGCTCGCCTTGATGGTCTTACCCTCATATGTGATTTTCTCACCAAATGCCCCCAGGAGGACGTTTTCATCGTATGTATACATATTTGTACCTCATAGGTTTAACGGGGGCGTAGGGCCCCCGTCATTCTCATAATATGGCTATTACTATGCGCCAACTTTGACAGCTTGCACTAGCATAACGGTAACAGTATCTTGTGTAGCAGTTTTTGGAGCTACCGCGATACCCAATGGTTTACCGCCAGTTTTAACAGCTTTATCTGTCAAGAAGTTAACTACGTCACCGACTTCAAAAGTATCGGCTTTGTTAGCAATTACTTTGAATACGCCAGTTACTTTAATGGCACCGACTTCACCTTGTTTCATATCAGTGATAGCCACGCCATGAAGTGCACCAGCTTCAACAATGTTACCGGCTTTGACTTCTGCAGTTGCAGTAATGTCAATGCGGTCAGTTTCTTGTACGAATTGTGTCATCATATATCATTACCCCCTAATTATTTACCAGCATTTTTGTAAAGGCCACGGAAATCAAGTGCACGTACGCCTACGTCCAATGCAACTTTATATTCGATACCATCTACATCAAAGCCTTGACGAGTTTCTAAGCGTGGGGCTTCTACACCGTTCAAGAATGTAGTTTCAATCGTATCGTGTTGAGTTGCATCCGCTACTAAGTACCATGCATCTGGGTCAGTGATTTCTGCGTCAGCGATAACAGTGAATCGACCTTTGTATGGGTTAACCACACCAGAGTTAATTCCTGCCACGTCTGCGGTGGAGTTCATGAGTTGATATGCTACCATTTCAAGTTCAGGTGGAACGATTAAGTATTTAGGTGTGATGTTAAGTGTAGCGGTACCTTGAATACCCTTTTGACGACGCATAGCAGTTACTGCTTTAGCAATAGCTTTAACAGATAATGCTTCGCCTGTGGATGCAACGTTACCATGTTTGCTGTTAAACAATGCAACGCCATCGTCCATCACTACGTCACCTGTCAATTGTGCGTACACCATTTTGTTCACCAAGCGTTTAGCCGCGGATCCGAAACGGGTTGCGATAGCGGAGAACATACCAAGGTCATCATTGATGATAGCTTGACGAGTTAAGCTAAATAATTTGCCGTAAGTAGCGACTTTAGTTCGTGCGGAAGCTTCCTTGAATGTCATAGCTTTGAATTGGCTACCTTCTGGAACTAATTCCAAATCGCCTGCTTCAGATAATGCTACGCGTGTAGCTTCCTTGAAGTCGCGGTTAGAGCCTTTACCCGCCCATAATTGGTAAGTAGTTTCTGCTTCGTTAAAGCCGTTCATTACGGATTTATTTGCCAAGTTGGACATGATAGCAGGGAATGTGGATGTGGAGTTAATAGCTTCACGCGCCAATTCCAAGTTATCGCCAAAGTTAGCGCGAAGGCCTTCACGTTGTAATGCTTCACGTGCTAATTCAACTAAGGAATGCGCGCGTAATTCGTTAGCACCTGGTGCCGGTTCAGCTACTCGAATACCTGCCGCCATTAATACTGCATCTTGTGCAGCTGCACGGAATTTATCGGATTCGGATTCGCCCATTTTAACGGACACGCCTGCGTTACGTGCACGTAATTGATCCATAACCATTGCACGTGCTTCGTCAACGGATTTGCCCAATACGATTGCTTCGTCTGCGCCTTCAACGCCGAAGTCACGGAACATAGCGGTGATTTCGGAAGTACGTTTACGTTCTTCTTCCATAGCTTTTGCCAATTCTTCTTTTGTGATACCGCCTTCAGCTGGAGCGGATTTCACTTCTGGAGTTTCAGTTAATTTTTCTTTTTCATCCATACCTTTGTTTTTCTCCTGTGTGTCAATACTTGTATGAATTTGAATATCATCTGCACTGCGACCTACGCCGACCGTAGGGTCTGCAGGTACGGATACAATGCTGATTTCTAAAGGTTCCCAATCGGTGATGACGTATGCAGGGCCTGTAAAACGGCCATTCGTGGATGTAGTACTATCATCTTCTAACACTTCATAGCGTTTAATAGAGTAACCAACGCTAACACCTTGAAGCGTTCCGGATTGGACTTTCTTGAATATGGAATCGGATTGTTCATCTTCGTCAAAGCGTACTAGCGCTTTACCTCGATTATCTTCAATCCACACCTTTTCAATGTGCCCCACGACCGCATCACGATCATGGTTGAACAGCACTGTTCCTAAGCCATCATTAAATCTATCAAGATTGATACATTCTTCATCATGGCAAAGGATTTCATCGCCGAACCAACGGCCATATGGCGTTTCGGAGGAGAAGGAAAGTTCTACCGTCCGATTGTCGGAGTCGACTTGGTCAATCGTAGATTCACGGCAATAATTACCTTGAACGCTACGTTTTTCGTTTTCGTCCATTGTTAGCCATCAGCTCCTTCCTGTGATTGTTGGACGTTATCGTCACTATCTGGGTCCATCAATGGTTGCAACTCACTGGAATAATCTAGTAACACCCCGAGCTCCTTAGCTCTATCCTGTTCGAGTTTCCGTTGCTCAAGAACTTCTTCCCAATCACGCCCAGATGCTGCGCACACATCCTCTAAGGTTGTAAGGCCAGATTTGATGGCTTCCTTATTAGCGGACACTTCCTTAACTGGGTCTATCCACGACCAACCTGGTGCGAGCCAAGATACTTCTTGGTACTTGTCCTTATTCGCCAAGTAGTCCGATGGTAGTTCGCCAGCTAGGTACAATGCGTCAATAAAGGCTTTCCAAATCGGCATACAAAAATGTGCGATAACAAATTCTTGCCATTGTCGGAAGGTCTTTTGGTCCTCTAAGAGATTTTGCCTTGCGGCTGAGAAGTTACCAGATATATTACGAGCCACGATATCCGCGCTCATTCCTAGACCGGAGGAAATTCTCCGTGTCTGAGTTGCCGAGTATTCACTCGCAGTCCCTGCATTACGTTTAGGGTCTGCGAACTCAATAGATTCACCAGGGCTTAAATGCCTAACCATGCCTGGTGCTAGTGTCATATTAGGACGGCCTTTACTATCCCTAGGTAGCATCGCCGTTTGACGTGCTGAATTTTGAGACGTAATGAACGCGCTATAACATGCCGATACACGTGCAGCAATTAGGTCTGCGTCCATGTATTCATCAATGTCGTGGATACGACGAAGGACTAATGCCAGGTGACTCATCCCTCGAAGTTGAGAAGTACGAGTCGGCTTGAATAATAAGAACGCCTGGTTAGTAGTTAGCCGTAATGCGTCGAAACTGCGTAACCCCATTGGATCGCTTTGATATACGTGATACGCAACTGGTCTCCCATATTCGTTAACCTCCACGCCGTTGATGATATTATTCTTACCATGTTGTAAGCTAACCGCCCCGATATTCTCCGCCTCAATCAATTGAATCGATAATGGAAGGTATTCGCCTTGTGCAGTTTTGTTGACTAGAATTTCGCCATCATACAGCATCCGTCGTAGTGCGATAGATTGTAATTCGTAAAAGTTAGACATACCTCGGACATCCGCATTTTCAGCTTCCGTCCATTTTGCCCAAGCTTTTTCGATTTTGTTGTTAAGGTTTGTGTTTAACTTACCTTTACCGCTCCTTACCTTCGCCTGTGGCTTAATCCCAACGCCAATCACGTTACGAATTAGAGCGGTTACTACAGACTCAGCTAAGTCGCTGTTCATTTCAGCTGCACGAGCTCGACCTCGAATAAGATCACGCGCTCCGGTGGCCAACTGTTCGGCGGTGCCATAAGCAGGTTGCCAGTCACTGCTCAATCGGTCCATTGACGCCGCATCATATTGGCGGATAGCCTCTCGCGCTGCGATACGATTAAGCGCCCTCTCTGGGCTAACCCAACCGATTACTTTATCTAAGATATTCATCGTCCACCCCATGTTACGTATGCATCACTCTGGAAGCCGTTTGCTTCCTCATGAACACGTTGCATTAACGTTTGTTCACGTGCATATAACACAGGAAGGTCAATCGCTTTGAACCGCTTACCGCCAATCTGTAACTCGGAGTATCCTTTTGTTTCGATATCCTCGATGACTTCACGGATACGGTCCAATTGTTCGTTTACATCGCTCATGGTTCACCTCCTTATCTAAACCAATGGTTCGTATTTCCCAGCCCTATACCGTAGTCGATATCCTCGGTTACGGAATTGGATTCTTCGTATTCTTCGGGTTCGGTTAAATACTTCACCCCTGCAATGTCTGCTACCGCAGCATTGTATGTACATGTATCTAGCAAGTGATTCGTAGGGTGCCCGGTGAGTGGTTTCCACTGCACCGTAACTTCACCCGTTTTCACGTTACGAATCTCTTGTTTTTCTTCCGACCGGAGATGGTCAGTATATTCTTGAGGACAATCTTTGAACAGATGGATTGTACCTACCTCATCAGTTGGCCGTACCATCCGAGCAAATATAAAGTCCTTCCAGTAGTCCGTATTAAGGACGTACAATTTAAGGCCTCCGATAACGCCCTTCTCAACACTCGACATTGAGTACGGCGCCGTTAGGGTCTTATGGTTGGATGAACCCTTGAGCGGAATACATATTTCAGGGAACCTTGCACAGAATTGGTACACCTCGTCCGTTCTGAAGCCTGAGTCAATGCCCGCCTTCATCACCTGTCTAGGTTCGCCGTATTCTGTTGGATATTCCCGGTTGACTATAATCTCCTCTAGGTCATCCCATGTACTGGCTTGGCCATAATCGATAAGATAGGACTTCACGCCTGGCGCATAGGCCCTAACCTCCCACCAGAAATGGTCAAGTTGTACGTCAACGCTAGCAATAAGTAGCGTTGCTTTATCTGGTACTACGCCACGCTCATAGGTTGATTCCGTGAAGTGTAGCGTTTGTGTGCTTTTCGTCTTAGCACTTCGCCAGGGTTCCGCTAGCCATGAATTGATAAAGTTCATAAGTTGGTCCGGGAAGTCCTTTGATGTAAAGAACTCGTACGCAACTTTCCCAAAGGCTATCCACGGAGAATACAAGGATGATAAGTGGTAGCCAACCGAGCGCACTCGACAATCTGGTACGTTTTCGGTTCGCCATTCTCCTTTACGGAGCATATCCATTTTATGCTTATCATGAATCGCTTCCTTACAATGCACGCATTCATAGTAGGCAGTGTCCCTGATGCGGTCCTTATTGCCTTTAGCCTCATCGGGCCATTTAATCTGTTTGAACACTAGCTTTTGATACTCACCACAGTGTGGGCACGGAACATAGTACTCTTTCTGTGCATGAGCCTGTTTGAAAGCGGTCCAGATATTGCCAGTTTCGACTGTTGGAGTTGATACCATCACGTGTTTGGCATCAACGAACGTTTTAGTACGTTCCGTTGCCAACTTAATCGGATTGGCTTCCTTGCCGGAAAATACCGGATACTTATCGACTTCATCAAAGAACACATACTTGATAGCCCTTGATGCAAGGCTCGATGGAGAGTTAGCACCGGACAATACCATGTAGTTTCCTGTGTTGAAGTTGAGTTCTAACTTTGAACTTGCGTTTTCGTTGTACATGTTGGCCAGAGGTTCTGTGTTCGTGATCATTGGCTGAACACGTTTTTCGCTATTAAACTTTGCTAGCATATCTGTTGGATATACCATCATGACGGGTGCCTTAGATTGATGAAGCGCGAACCCTATCATGTTGAGTTCAGCTTCGGTCTTACCAATCTGTGCACCGAAGCACAATACAACCGATTCAATCAAATCGTTGTTGAGCATATCCATAGGCTCTCTTAAATATGGAGTGCGGTGCGTGTGCCATGGCCCGGGTTCTGCACTAGTGCTTGGGAGTACTCTGAACTTATCGGCCCATGTGGAAACGGTGTACCGCTCCGGAGGCTTGAAAGCTTCGAGTTCTTGCGCTGTCCACGTAAACGAAGTACTAGAATTGTGCGATGAATTGTAATGACATTGTTTATTCGGATTCCTGGAATCTTTCGAATTAACTTTTCTTCGTTTTCGTGTAGACGCCGTCGCGCGCGTAGCTTTCGAGGTACTCGTTGACACACTCATTCACCGTCCTCTCTACAATCACCCTTGTTTCTGCATCTGGAAATTCTTTGCTAACCGCTTTAGGTAACAGCCCAAGGGATGATTTCAGTTCATTAACGCGTCCAGTCCATTCCCGCGTTACGTCCTCGACCGCAATATATTGGCCTTCAAGAACTTCGTTCATTCGCTTTTCGCGTTTCGCTTTGGCTTCCTTGTAATCCGCCTCGGCTTCAAGTTTTCTTTGAGCAGCGGATTTCGTTCCATCCTTATCCTTAGACATGCCAAGCCAAACAAGAACTTCACGAACGTTCCACCAACCCGTTGCCACCTTCGGCATACCTGCACGATTGTGGCGTGATATCATTTCCGGACCGAGGTCCAGTATTTGGCATAACACTTTTGTGGTGACAATGATCTCGCCGTTGTCATCGAACTTGACTTTGGGTCTTTCAGTGGCCATTTTGGACCTCCTTCCGTAAGTGTCTATTGGTAGGGTACTTTCTACTTGAAAAAATTTTTCACATGCGGACAAACATCGCGCGGGGGCGACCAGCGGCCATTTTTCGCCCGCGGAGTACCTTTTCCAAATTTTTATTTTCTCAATTAGGTATTATCATTGATAC
>OGFK01000853.1_pt1 | contig 22810 bp, 17 predicted proteins | sample 1570931 | NCBI WGS metagenome assembly OGFK01 (sample SAMEA2581935, study PRJEB24529) | metagenome | biome: Human gut stool | place: China | collected 2011
TCTCACTATTTTCATCATGCACGTCACCCGCAGTCAATTATCGGCGTTCACATCATTTTTTGAGCCGCAAATAATATTTTTCAAGGCTCTTATCGCAGACATCCACAATATGGCAGCCAATCTTCCCGTGTAAGCTTGCGGAAGATGATCGGGTTCACCTCGATAGTCTCCACGTCCTTGCAGCGCATCAGGAATCGCATGTCTTCAAAGCGCTTGAAGGGATTGGAGAGGATGTTCTTCTCCACATCCTTCCGGGTATAGCCACCCTTCTGATAAATGCTGGTGGATTTCTCTGCGATCATCCCGTGCGCCTTGCGCTCCTCGTAGAAGTCGATGAAGTAGTCCACCACATCCGGCAGAGCGACTCTGCCGCTGGTGTCCATGTACTCATAGATTGCCTTGAGCAGCACTGGCTTGTAGGAGTAGCTCATATCCATCGTTTCGATAAATTTCATAAACTTGTCCGCCATATTCTGCGGCGTAATGAGATCCCAGCCATACTGTTTCGCAATGTTGCGGATGCTTTCCTCCCGGAAATAGTGGAACATCCGCTTATCGCCAAAGGGAATCGAAAGGTCCGGTTTGACTTTTCCGTCCTTGATGTAGCGCTCCACTGTCTCGGACTGCACATCCACCATCCGGACGAACTCGATCTGCGAGATCATATCCTTGACGCTGTTCTGCCAGTTAAAGAGGTCGATAATCTCATAGTCGGACACATCGATTGGCACATCCAGCCACGCCTCCGGCTTTTCACCCTGAAACAGCATATCCTGATCCAGCTTGCGCTTGTTCTCCGGTGCCAGCACATACGCCATCGGCTGATATTTCGCAATGTCCAGAACCCGGTGCAGGCTGTAAGGCATATTGAACATATTGGCGTTGTCCACAAAGTCAATCACCAGCAGATCCTCTTTGCCCGGACAGCGGCGTGTGCCACGGCCAAGCTGCTGCAAATAGATTGTTTTGGACATGGTCGGGCGCGCCATGAACAGCACCGTGGTATGCGGGCTGTCCCAGCCTTCATTCAGAAGATCGCAGGCACAAAGAACATTGGTCGAGCCGGTTTCATAGTCCTTCAGAATCTTTTCCCGAACCTCCACACGATCCCGCCCAGAAACTGCTTCTGCCTTCACGCCGCTATCTCGCAGCAACTTTGCAATTTCGGCTGCATGGTCTACGCTGGCACAGAAAATTACTGTCTTTTTGCCGTTGACATACTTTAAATAGGTGTCAACGATCAACTGATTGCGTTCCGGGATGAACAGCTTGCTTTCCAGATCCTGCGAATTGTATTTGATGCCGTTGATCCGCACATCAGTCAGGTCGATGTTGGTCTTGACCCGGACACAGCGAATCGGCACCAGTACGCCACGCTCTACAGCAGTTTTGAGATCCATTTTGTGGGCAACGTTCTGGAACAGCTCCAGCATATCTTCGCCATCGCTGCGTTCCGGGGTAGCGGTCAAACCCAAAATAAACTTCGGATGGAAGTAGGTGAAGATTTTCTGATAGGTATTGGCCGCAGTATGGTGACATTCGTCCACGATCAGGTAGTCAAAATCCATAGGCGAGAACTTTTCCAGATCCTTAGAGATGCTCTGCACCGTGGCAAAAATGACCGTCTGGGTCATATCCTTCTGACTTCCGGTGTACTCTCCCAAAGTCGCTTCCGGCCAGACCTTGGCGAAAGTCTCTTTTGCCTGAGATGCCAGCTTCAGGGCGTTGACCAGAAACAGCGTGCGTCCGCCCACTGCCTTGGCATCCGTTGCTGCTGTGATAGTTTTACCTACGCCGGTTGCATGGTACAGCAGCGCAATGGTCTGTCCCATCTGAACCGGCAGGTCTGCTTCAAATGCCTTGAACATGGGGCTGGTGCCCAAGAAAGTAATCAGCTCGTCTTTGACCTTTTCCGGTTGCTTTTCCAACTGGCTGTAGATCCAACGGTATACTTTCCAATTGTCATAGATCAAGCTGTTCTGCTTCAGGAGGTCATCGGCATACTTGTTTTCGGATACCTTGCTCGGGTTGTGGTAGGTCTCACCGTCAATCTCGATTGCAATTTTGGATTCAGGCGATTCCAGCGCAAAATCGATATAACGGTGCCGCCCACAGATGTCCACGCAGGGGTATTGAACCTACAAATTTTCGGTTTTTTCCGGGCCAAAAGCCTCACAGAAAAGCTGTACAAACAGCTCCTCTGCACGGCTATTGACACTGGTTGCTTTCATTGGTTCCATGGTGGCCTCCTAAAACGATATTCCCAATTAAGATTTATAATTTTATTATATCATACGCAAAAAGCTCTGTATAGTTTGTTTCTTTGGCAAGGTTTTCTGTCCTTGCTGCTTAATTCTATACCTTTATAAGAGAACTCATTGATTTTTTATTTGACTGACGTTTCCAAAAAGATAACCATAAATTTTTTCTCGAAAGACTTAACTCTACTGCATCCATGGGCTTCTACTAAGCGAAGACACTTACAGTTGGAAGTGAAAGCGGGGTTTTACCATGGAATATAATGCAGTTTTGAATCGTGTACGCCCGATGCTGACGAACGGCAATCACCTGTCTGCGCAAGGCTTTGAGGCACTGTTTAGCTCCTGTTCTCAGCAGGAACAAGAACATCTGCTGGCCGAGCTGGCGGTGATCGGCATCCTAGTGGATACCAGTGCCGCTATACCCAGCAGCAGAAAGGCCACTTCTTTCTGCCGCAGCGACTTTACCTCCAAGCAGCTTTGGTCTATGACCAACGAGCAGCTCTGCGTATTGGCACAACAGGGTGATGAGAGCGCCAAGGAGATCCTCGTGCGCAAGACCGCCGGTTTTGTCCACCTGATGGCCCGCAGAGTTCCGCAGCTGCTCGCCCATAGCTGCCTAACCGAGGAGGATAACTTCCAGAACGGCATTCTTGGACTGTTTACTGCGATCCAGCGGTTCGATGCGCTTCAGGGCTACAGCTTCCTGACCTACGCTGCTTACTGGATCCGCCAGTCCATCCTGCGCGAAGCCATCAACACCGGCCTTACGGTACGCATCCCGGTACACTATTTTGACACGCTCTGCCGGGTGCGTGTCGTCTGCACTACCTGTATGCAGCTAGATGGTCCGGATCTTTGGCATGCCATTGCCGAGGCTGAAGCCAGCAGCGGTCACTCCTGCACAGTGGAGCAGGCGCGCCGCTACCTGAGCGACATGCTCGTTTACCTCAACGTTACCAGCCTGAACCTTATGGTCGGCGAGAGCCACGACACCGAGCTTGTGGAGCTTCTGGCGGATGACGTCAGCCCCGATCCTGTGGACACTGTGAGCGAGAACGAGACCGTTCAGGAAGTCCGGTTGCTTCTTTCTCAGCTTCCCGAACGCGAGTCCACTGTTCTCCGGCTGCGCTACGGTATCCCGGATGACCGCTGCCGTACACTGGACGAGATCGGTGCGCAGCTGGGCGTCACGCGGGAACGTATCCGCCAGATTCAGGTGCGTGCCGAGCGCCACCTGCGGGAGATGCTAAAGCGCCGCTCCTCATCCACCCTTTTTGCTGCCTGATTTTTTGACCTGATGGAGGATTTTGCCATGAATACATTGCTTTGTTCTTATCTTTCCGCCCATGCTGCTGAGGATACTCTGTTTGTCTTGTGGGGTTTTTCTTCGGAGGACGCCGGTCTTCCGCGTCCTTCTCTGGATGCTTTGCTGCAGCAGCGCCTGTCCCGCTACCTGAGCAGTCTGCTGCAGCAGAACCCCTGTGTGATCACCGCAGAGGAGTTTGCCCTGCATGCCGATACCCTTGCGCAGGAGTTCCTGCACATCATTCTGGTGCAGAACACCTGCTACCGCACGCTGCTGCCCGTGTCTGTGACGCTTACGCCGGAGATGCAGTCCGGCCTTTTGAGCCACTTTGACCCGGAAATGCCGCAGGATACTCCGCTGCCCGGCATTGAACCCTGCCTGCGTGTCTACTCCAACCTGCTGCATACGGAGGAAGGCATTGCCTGCTGCATTCCTTTGGACGCTCTGCTGCGTCAGTACCCGCAGGTCGAGCGCGTATCGCTTGGTGCAGCACCATATACGGTTCCCGAAACCGCCGCCAGCAGTTCTACCTTTGCGCTTACCGGAGAAGCCAATTATTTCTGCCTTGTGCAGCAGCTGCGCCGTGGCAAAACGCTCTGCGTTTCAGCCGACAGCTTCATCGGCGATGAGGCTGATCTTGCCGACAGCCTTGCGGCGCTGGCTGGCGCTTTTCCGGGTCAGCTTTCCAGAGTGCATGCGCAGACGATGCAGCCGGAGCGCCCCGTCTGCCCGGAGGCGCGCACCCTTCTGCAGCAGCACTGGGGTTACCCGGACTTTCTCCCGCTGGATGTCTATGACCTGGACGCTCTGCATCGCGGCGAGAAGAAGCTGCGCACCATCACCCAGGAGGACATCATCGATGACCTCATCCAGCAGGCAGAGCTTTGCCGCACAGGGCAGACTTACCGCGACCTGTTCGTTACCGCATCTACCGGTGCGGGCAAGAGCGTGATGTTCCAGATCCCGGCCATTGATCTGGCCGAGAAGTACGGGATGGTCACGCTGGTGATCTCGCCGCTGATCGGCCTGATGAACGATCAGGTGCAGGGCATGGAGAAGCACCGCTACGCCAAGGCCCGCACCATCAACTCCGACATCCCGCCCATGGTCAAAAAGACCATTGCGCAGGAGGTGCAGGAAGGCCGCTGCGACATCCTGTATCTTTCGCCGGAGTCCCTGCTGAGCCGCAGCGATATCTCCGACCTGATCGGCGACCGTGCCATCGGCCTGCTGATCGTGGACGAGGCCCATATTGTGACCACTTGGGGCAAGCAGTTCCGCCCGGACTACTGGTTTCTGGGTGACTACGTGAACAAGCTGCGCAAACAGCAGCTGAACGGTCCGCACCAGCATGCCTTTGTCACCGCCACCTTTACGGCCACGGCCACCTATGGCGGCGAGGAGGACATGTACCGCGAGACCTTGCGCAGCCTGCACATGTCGCCGGACCCCATCGTTTATCTGGGCTGCGTGCGCCGCCGCAACATCGAGCTGTGCATCCGGGAGGTTCCCCGCGTGACCGGCCGCCGGGAGTACGAGCTGGACAAGTTCCAGGCTCTGACCGGGCAGATCACCGCCGCGCTGGAGCAGGGGCAAAAGACCCTGATCTACTTTCCCACCGTCAATCTGCTGGAGCGCTTCTACACCCATTGCCTTGCACAGCGTCTGGGCAATGCTGTGACCCGCTACCACGCGCAGCTTTCCGGCGAGGCCAAAGCGGAGGATCTGGAGGATTTCCGCAGCGGCAAGCGCCGGATCATGCTGGCCACCAAGGCCTTTGGCATGGGCATCGACATCCCGGATATTGCCCTTGTGCTGCACTTTGCCCCCACCGGCAACCTGTGTGATTACACACAGGAGATCGGCCGCGCCGCCCGTGACCCGGAGATCCATGGCCGTGCCGTGTACGAGCACATGGCCAACGACTTCAAGCACATCAACCGCCTGCACGGTCTTTCCAGCATTCAGCCCTGGCAGCTGGTGCAGGTGATGCGCAAGGTGCTGCAGCTGTACCGCCAGCACCGCGCCAGCCAGCCGGCCACTGCCACTAAACACCGCAACGAGCTTCTGGTGGATGCCGAGAGCTTCGCCTACATCTTTGCCAGCCCTAACGGCGAGCACCAGCAGGACCCGCTGGCCAAGGTCAAGACCGCCATGCTGCTGATCCAGAAGGACAGCGAAGCACGCGGCTATGCGCCCTTCATCATGCGGCCCTCCCCTCTGTTCACCCACGGGTATTTCCTGCTCAGCAGCGCCGATGCCGCCGCAGTCAACCGCATCTGTACCGGTGCTGCCACCCTGCAGGATGAGGCCGCCGGAGTCTACGACGTAGACCTTGCCCGCCTGTGGAGCAGCCGCTGGCAGAACGATTTTTCCTTCCCGCAGTTCAAGTATCTGCTATACACCCACAGCGATAAGCTGCCGCTGAATGCCCAGCTGCACCTGACCCCCGCCATGCAGCTGACGCTGGAGTGGCACGCCAATGCGGATGCCCGTTTTTCCGTTCTTCTGCGCGCCCTGAAGGAGATCTTCTTCGAGGCTGCCCGCAGCGGTCAGTATCTCTACGACCGGGATGCCGCCGCCCGGCTGGCGCAGACCACGGGTCTGAGCAGCACCCGTGCCACCAGTGCAGTGCGTGTGGTGCTGGCGGCCGTGCAGTCCTGGCAGCAGCATTCGCCCCGCCTGCAGCGCACTCGTGTGCTGCGCCGCGGCACCACGCAGGAAGGTGCAGAGTACAGTATCGTGGACCCGTTCATCAGCGAGTTTTTCCACTGGCTGGAGCAGAGCTTTGCTGTTCTGCACAGCGGCGAGACCTGCCGCTATCTGCCGGTGAACGATTCTGCCCAGAGCAGCGAGCGTCTGACCCCGGCTCTGGGCGTGCTGGAGGAGCTGGACCTGCTCCACTTTGCCCTGCTGGGCGGCTCCAACAGCCGTCTGTACCTCTATATCAACCAGACCCAGACCATGGAGCTGGCTGACCGCGGCTTTTACCGCAACCACCTGTTGGAGCGCATTGCCCAGCGCCACACCGATGCTGTACGGCTGATGAGCTGGCTGTTTACCAGCGGCTTTTCCAGCGAGCAGCTTTGGGACCGCATCGAGGAATACTTTCTCGGCCTGCCCATTCATGGCTTTGACGCTCCTTCTGCCGAATCGAGGTGATCTTTATGACTTATCTTTTCTGCTCCATCCGCGCTTCTCCGGTGTATGGTTCTTTTCTTTTGACTCAATGTGTGGTATAGTAAATTTATACTCCGTAAGGGGACGGAAACATCAGCGTCCTGTGACCGGTGGCACCCTTGCTTGATTGCAATTTATCCCCGCAAGGGGACGGAAACCCGCAGGAGTCCTTGAAGAACCCCTTGATCTGGTATTGCAATTTATCCCCGTAAGGGGACGGAAACTTAAACGTGTCTCCCGGCAGCACCTCATCCACATATTGTAACTTATCCCCGCAAGGGGACAAAAAAGCACCTCTGCTACTGGCGTTTGCCAGCAGCGGAGGTGCTTTGCTTTTTCTTATATTCTATTTTACAGGTTGGGAGCTGCGCCTGACGGGATCGTCTTTGTGACAGGCAGCGCCTTGACGCCTTGCGGAACATCCGGCTTCATGGGGCGGATCTCCTGCAGATAGTCAGCCACATCCTGCAGAGTCTGTTCGATGTGGGCTGTGTCCAACGGAAGAATACGGTCGCTTTGCAGACCAAAAGCCGTATCACTGGCATGGTTGATCTGGTTGCGGTACTGCATCACGCGCTGGTAAAACAGTGCTGCATCCTCGATCTGCCACCGGACCTCCGGGTCGATTACCAGCTGACCGGAAGCGAGGATCGTATCCATATAGGCATGCATTTCTTTGGAATTTGCCACGCCAAACAACATATTGCCATCTGCATCGTCCTTGCTGTGGGTCAGGCGCAGATCCGTTGTATAGGGATACTCCTTTTGCATCAAAGTCAGGCGGCAGAAATGGAAGTGGAACAGCGGATATACCCATGCCTTGCCCTTATTCTGATTCTGTGCTGCCAGATATGCCCAGCCGGTTTCTGTGGGCTGCACAAAAAGATGACGGCAGACATAAGCCGGCATCTGCTCGCACAGCAATGTCAGCGCCTGCTGATACATCCTGTGTTCTGCGCACCAGCTTACCAGCGCAGGAAGATTGTTTTTGGGGGAAGCCAGCAGACCTTCAAATTCTGTGCGGAAGCGGTCATTCAGCAGGTGGAAGAACAGGCTGGTCAGATTTTTGCTCTCCTTGGGCGGCGCCTGCAGTGCCTGTGCGATCTGGCTCAGGTCTTCATTTAGAGCCTGTACCCGGCACAGCGCCAGGTCATCTGAGAACTGGTTGATGCGGGCAAGCAGGGTATGCAGAGCCGGGTCGCTTTCACCCTCGCTCCACAGGTAGCCTTTCAGCTTCTGTGCAGTACCTGTGGAAAAGAACTCGTCCATGGCCGTGATGAGGTCGAACAGACTGTACAGCTGACTGCTGTCATGGATGCGGGAAGTGCCATCCGGAAGCAGTTCGGAGTAGATCACCCTGCGGGTCTCCACACTGCGCAGGTCGCGCATACAGCGAGCTGCTGTTACCAGAAGCATCGCCGTGTCCCGCATGCCGCCGGAAAGGTCGATAGAAAGGGTATCTTCCGCTTCAATTTTCCCCAGTAACAGAGAGATCGCCCGGAACTGTGCCTTGTCGTCCATGCTGTCCGGTATCGGGATCACCACAAGCCGCTCTGCCGGAATGCCCGCCGAAGGCAGGAATACATCCCGGAAATACTCCATGGTGGTGCAGGTTTTCCCGTCCGGCAGATGCACGGTAGGGCTGGTGCGCACCAGCTCACTGCACAGTGCCAGAATACAGTCCGGACCTTCCTTGTGCTTTTTCAGTTCCAAAACCGCCGCTTCGTTGGTCTGGGTATGAATGTTCGGATTTTTGCCGAAGGGGCTCATATATAAAAGCAATACATTGCGTTCCATCTTATACCTCCTCCTGTTCCGCTTTCATCTGCATCAGCCTCTGCTGCCATGTTTTGCGCCGCTGCGATACAGCCGCTTTGCTCACGCCGAGAAACTCTGCCACGGTCTTATCCTGCGCCGGGTTGCGCCCCGGCTCCAGCAGCGCATGGACGGCGGCGCATTCCAGTGCCTTGGGTGCATAGGGCGGCTGAACTGTAAACTCCACATACCGGTGCAGCAGCAGGATATCCCACAGGCAGTTGTCCTGTTCCAGCGGACGCAGATCATCGCAGTTTGCCAGCCGCGCGGGCGCATCCTCTGCCGGGTCCAGCGCGTCGTTGTTGCGCAGAAAGCCCATCAGCACGCTGCTCCACAACAGGCCAGCTGTCTTGCCGTATTTTTCCTTCTGCTGCAGGTTCATCAGCCCTATGCCGCGGTGCAGCCATGCCAGCATTTCACTGCTCTGCTCCACCTGCTCTTCCACGCTTTTTTCTTGGGAGGCCACCCGGTCACCCAGCGCCGAATCCTCTCCGCCAGTGTCGTCCAGACTGAGCACCGACTGCTTATTGCGCAGTGCTTCCCGCAGGGTCTTTACACCCACCCCGACAATATCGGCGATCACCTGTTCTTTTTCCGGGTCACGACAGAGCATACTCTCTGTAATTCCGTTCTTTTCCATGTAATCCAGCGCTTTTTTGATCTTGCGGTTCGTTTCGCGTCCGAAACCCATCACAGCCATTTCTTCCTGCTGCTGGTCGTGTGCCTGTGCATGACGGGCAGCGGTGCGCAGATACATACTGAAAGTCTGCCCCGGTTTCGGCTCCCATTGAACAAAAGCCTTTACAAATGCCTCGCAGAAATCGTCACCGTTCAGTTTTTCTCCTTTTTCACCGGGCTTCAGGGCAGCAGTAAAGCAGTCCGCCCAGAAAGTGCGGAATCGCTCGTCCTTGGTCTCTTTCAGTCTTTCGCGTTCCTCCGGCGGCAGCTGCAGCAGCGGCGAATCATCAATGTCCGCCCATGTTTTTACTTCATTCATAGCTGCTCAGCCCTCCCGGCGCTGGTTCATCCAGATCAGCTGACGGAACACTTGTTCGGCGGTCTTGCTGTCATGCATAGTACCTACCAGCCCGGCAAGCTGATACAGTGCTGCCATATCGTAAAGCCGCGCGCTGAGCGCCTGCCCGTTTTCCCGCTTGACCTCACCATAATACACACCGCCTACTTCCAGCTCCGTATGGGTAGCTTCGGCGCAGGTCAATGCCGTCAGCGTGACCACCGGGATGCTCTTGGAGCCGTAGGTGATGCAGGCATACACCCGGGTGACCTGCGGCAGGGCATCCACCAGATCCCGGCACAGGCCGATCAGCGTTTCCGGGCGCTGATCCTCGGGCAGGTGGAGTTGACGCACCTGATTTTCTGCAATGCCCAGCTGCGTCAGCTCTTCCAGCAGGCGCTGATAATTGCGGGCGGTATCGGCATTTTCCTGCCGGATGGCCAGCAGCTGCACCGTGTCCCCGGATTCAAGGGTATCCCGTATCACCTGCACGATGGGAAAACAGGTGGCCGTGGGCGCACCCGCCCGCTCCCGCTGGTACAGCATAGGGTCCAGCTTTCCCTGCAAAGGTACGGTGGTGATATAAGTCTTTAGCACAGGGCAACACTCCTTTTTATAAGATCCATTATCTGCATCATACCATGAAACCGCCCCGCGCACAAGGCAGGCTGAATGAATTAATGGCCGTTCTTTTCAGCACAAAAACACATCATTGTAATAAAGTGAATATTTTCTAGCCATCCGGCTCTTCAGTTTTGCGGTGTTTTGTGATATATTTAGGGTACGATCCCCGCAAGGGGGCGAAAACAAGTGCACTTCATAACATTTTCTCCTTTTGTCTGTACAATCCCCGTAAGGGAGCGAAAACTGGACTGCTTCAAGAAGGAACGCGCTGATTTTAGTACCATCCCCGTAAGGGGGCGAAAACATATAAACGGCGTTGTTCACAAGGCACATTTTTGTACTATCCCCGTAAGGGGGCGAAAACTAGAAACCGGTCGCCTTGCAACGGTCGTACTGAATACCATCCCCGTAAGGGGGCGAAAACCGATCTTGAGATGATCCTTGAAAAGCACGGCGTGTACAATCCCCGTAAGGGGACGAAAGCTCCATAACTGGATATTTAGGTGTTGTCATTCGGATGCAATCCCCGTAAGGGGGCGAAAACCTGTAATCGCCACTGGAACCTGCCGTGCTGTAAGTACAATCCCCGTAAGGGGGCAAACCAAAACAAGACAGGGGAGATGATGTCATTCTATGTACACGCTTTTCATGTGTCTCGTTGCGTTGGGTGTAATGAGCATTCTTTTTAAGAAAAAGTAATTTCAAGTTTCTTGCTTAACTATCCGCATTTCATGGGCTTTTTCTCTTTGCAATGTCAAGGAGGAATGTCCTATGCTCATCAACTTTACCAATCATCCTTCTGCCCTGTGGAGTGCCGAGCAAACGGCTGCGGCACAGCGCTACGGCAAGGTGATCGACCTTGCCTTCCCCGCCATCGACCCCGCCACCAACGAGGCCGTGCTGGACTCCCTTGCCACGGTATATGCCGACCACATCCTGCACCTTAGCCCGAACGCCGTGCTCTGTCAGGGCGAGTGCACCTTTGTGTACCGGGTGGTTCAGCGTCTGGAAGCCGCGGGCATCCCCACGCTGGCCGCCTGCTCCCGCCGCAAGAGTCAGGAGACCACCTACCCGGACGGCAGTACCTTGAAGCGCAGCATCTTCGCCTTTGCCGGCTTCCGCCGCTATGGCTCGCCCTGAAAGAGGGTTTTCTTTCTATCCTCCACGGCACAATTATGATTCAGGATTTATCGTTGTCCTTTTCGCGCGGATTCACTTTATTTTAATAAAGCGAGTATTTTTCAGGCATTCAGCTCTTCCATTTTACGATATTCTGTGATATATTTAGTGTACGATCCCCGTAAGGGGGCGAAAACTTATCGGCATAGTGCCACGTGTCTAGCGTACCTGTACCATCCCCGTAAGGGGGCGAAAACCAAATTCCACCTTGCGTCCGAGATACTTTTCCGGTACCATCCCCGTAAGGGGGCGAAAACGGAACGTAAACAGTCAATGTTGCGGTTTGGAACGTACCATCCCCGTAAGGGGGCGAAAACCACAATGGAATCATCATCGGTTTCGTATTTGTCTGGTACCATCCCCGTAAGGGGGCGAAAACCAGAGTAGCCAGTTCAGTCAGTTTTACGTTCTTGTACCATCCCCGCAAGGGGGCGATAACTATACAACGCTGAACCGCTTGTATGTGGTCTTGCTGATTGCAACTTATCCCCGCAAAACCCTCTCAGGCGCTGCGCGCCAGCTCTCCCGAGGGGAGAGCTTTTCCAGCTGCCACTTACCTTGTACTAAGCTCCCCCTTTCGGGGGAGCTGGCACGGCGTAAGCCGTGACTGAGAGGGTTATCCCCGTAAGGGGGCGAGAACTTGCAGAACAGGATATTGTTGGCAGTGATATCAGTACTATCCCCGTAAGGGGGCGAAAACATCTTCTTGTAGGCCGTCAGCTTGCCGGATTCAGTACCATCCCCGTAAGGGGGCGAGAACACCAATCAGAGAAGCAATATAAGCGATAAACCAGTACCATCCCCGTAAGGGGGCGAAAAACCCACCGTAGGCCTTGTGTGCTGGTATCTCCAAGTACCATCCCCGTAAGGGGACAAAAAACTCCGCATCAAAAAAAGATGCGGAGTTTTTCTTTTACAAACCTTAACTTCTTGTTTTCCGTGGGCTGTCCCTCTATGAACGGAACGATTGCAGCTGCTGTGATATTTTCTCTGCTGCGGCTTTTGCATGGCGACAAAATGTGCTATAATAAAGCCAATTCCAAGCATCTCTTACAAAATCGACAAATACACTTTCCGTTTATTGTGCAATTGTTCCACAATCCGTAAAGGAGATGGTATTTTGAACGTTCTCACCCTGCAGTCCACCTATGGCGGGCTGCTGCACGACACCGGCAAAGCGGTGTACCGTGCCGGTGGGCAGCGCGGCAGCCACAGTGAACAGGGCTACCAGTTTTTGCACGGCGTTTTGCCCGGTGCAGGCTGGGCACCGGCGCTGGACTGTGTGCGCTACCACCACGCCGCCGCGCTGCGCGGTGCAGCAAAGGCGCTGCCAGCCGATTCCCCGGCCTATATCGTTTATCTGGCAGATGATCTTTCTGCCGCCGCAGACCGCCGGGAGGTCGAAGGCGAAAGCAGTTCCTTCCGGCGGGATCTTCCGCTGGACTCGGTGTTCACCCACCTGAACGGTTCCCACCCCGGCTGGATGATGCCTGCGCAGCCGCAGGACGGCAGCCTAAAGCTGCCACGGCAGCAGCAGCCGCTTTCCGCTTTCGTCTATGCAGATGCCGTGCGCAAGCTGAGTGAGTGCCTGCCGGATCTGCAGCCGCAGCCGGAGTGGATCAACTCGCTGCTGGGTCTGCTGGAAACGCAGTTCAGCTGTTTTCCGTCCAGCACCTTTACCGGCGAAAGCCCGGATGTCTCTCTGTTTGACCACGCCAAGACCACCGCAGCCATTGCGGCGTGCATCAGCGAATATGTGCAGGCAAACAACATCACCGACCTGCGCAAGGCACTTTTTGAGCAGGAGAAGGATTTTTGCCAGAAAGACGCTTTTCTGCTCTATACCGCTGATTTTTCCCGCATCCAGAAGTTCCTTTATACTGTCCATACCGAAAACGCCCTGCGCTCCCTGCGCAGCCGGTCGTTCTTTCTGGAGCTGCTCATGGAGCACTATCTGGACGAGCTTCTGGCCGGGTGCGGCGTGTCCCGCGCCAACTTGATTTACAGCGGCGGCGGGCACTGCTATGTGCTGCTGCCCAACACTGCCGCTGTGGCCGATACCCTGACCCGGTGGAACCGGCAGTTCAACCGCTGGCTGCAGCAGCAGTTCGGCACCCAGCTGTTTCTGGCCAACGCATGGACGCCCTGCTCCGGCAACGACCTGACCAATACCCCGGCTGAAAAAAGCCCCTACAAAGAGCTGTTCCGCCGGGTGAACCGTCTGCTGGAGCAGCACAAATTCCACCGCTACACCGCCGAAGATCTGCGGCTGCTGAACAGTACCGCCGCTTACCCGGATGGCCGGGAATGCAAGGTGTGCGGCACCAGTGCCAACCTGAAGGATGATCTCTGCCCTTGGTGCAAACTGTTCGTAGATCTTTCCATTAAGATCCAGAACACGCGCGTTCTGGTGGTAAGCCGTCAGCCCTCGGCTGCCGATGACTATACGCTGCCTGCACTGGACGGCGGCAGCGAGTATCTGTCCCTGACGGATCAGCTCTCTGCCCGCAAACGGCTGGCTTCCGGCGAGCCGGTCGTGCGTGTATATACCAAAAATGCACCGTTTACCGGCCTTACTTACAGCACCAACCTGTATGTTGGCGATTACGCCGCCAGCAACAGCATGGAAGAACTGGCCGGGCAGTCCGAGGGCGTGCGCCGCATTGCGGTCTGCCGTATGGATGTGGATAACCTCGGCCATGCCTTCATCTCCGGTTTCGAGCAGGAAAACGAGAAAGACCCGGTCAAACGGATGCACTATGTTACCCTGTCCCGCACCTCGGCGTTCTCCCGGCAGATGTCACTGTTTTTCAAGTGCTACATCAACGGCATTCTGGACAGCTTGCATGTAAGCATCGTCTACGCCGGCGGCGACGATGTGTTCCTTGTGGGCGCATGGAACGATGTTCTGGAAGCAGCACAGCGCATCCAGCGTAATTTCACTGCATTCTCCTGCGGTGCACTGACCCTCAGCGCAGGCATCGGCATCTTTGATGACCATTACCCCATCCGGCTTTCCGCCGAGGAAACTGCCGCGCTGGAAGAATCCGCCAAGCATCTGCCCGGCAAAAATGCAGTGGCACTGTTTACGCCGGAGCGCAAAGCAGTCCGGGATGCAAAGGGCAATCTGCTGGTGCAGCCGGAGCAGGGACATATCTATACGTGGGATGTATTCCGTACAAAGGTCCTGACCGAAAAGGTCGGCTGCCTGCAAAGCTTCTTCGGCAAGGATAACGCCGAGCATGGAAACGCCATGCTCTACAACCTGCTGGCGCTGCTGCGGGAAGCAGAAAACGACCGCATCAACCTTGCACGGTACGCTTACCTGCTGGCGCGGCTTTCCCCCAAAAAGAATGCACCAGATTATAAACTTTACGAGCAATTCTCTCACAACATGATGGATTGGGCATTGGATGCCGTACAGCGTCACCAGCTCATCACCGCAATTTATATTTATGTCTATCAGAACAGAAAGGGTGGCGACACAGATGGCAGGATGGAATGATAATGGCCGCAGCTATGGCGGCGGTGGCTATAACAATAACCGGAGCGGATATAGCAACAGCTACAACGGAAACCGCAGCAGTTCCGGCAGCTATAACAGCCGTAGCAGCTATGGGCAGCAGAAAGAGCTGCCGCCGGAGATCACGCCGAAAAAGGTGCCGGAAGATTATGTAGACGAAGCCGAGCGTATTATGCGCAGCCTTATGAGCGGCGGCAAGACCGTGACCACCAGCAAAATTCGCAACCTGTTGAGCCTTGTGACCGATATCTTTAATACGGAAAACATCCGCACCGATGAAAAGCTTCTGCCCGAAAGCATCGTGAAGCTCAACCTGATGCGGGTCCGGGTGGCTTATGAGTGCGGCCGTGATGACACCGTAAAAAGCTTTGTGGCACAGACGAACCTGCTGGAATACCTCAAGGGCATTTCCACCGACCGTGCGGACCTGATCCGCTTTGCACACTACATGGAAGCGCTGGTCGCTTTCCACCGCTACTTTGGCGGCAAGGAGGGGTAATTATGTATGGAAAAATTCTGATCCGGTGCGATCTGGAAGTGCGCACCGGTATGCACATCGGCGGTTCCTCTGCCTTTTCTGCCATTGGTGCTGTGGACAGCCCGGTGGTGCGTGACCCCTATACCGGTTACCCCATCGTACCCGGCAGCAGTCTGAAAGGCAAACTGCGTACCCTGCTGGCCCGCAGCACCTGTCAGGATATTGAGAACATGCCTGCTTTCGACAAGGACGACGAGCGCATTCTGCGCCTGTTCGGTTCCTCGGAACCGGTGCGTCGTTCCCGCCTGCAGTTTGCGGATGCCTTTTTGTCCAATGCAAAAGAGCTTTCCAATGTGGGTGTGACCGAGGTCAAGACCGAGAATGTAATTTCCCGTGCCAACTCTGTGGCCAATCCTCGCCAAATTGAGCGTGTGATCGCCGGTGCAAAGTTCGGTGTCAGCATCGTTTACGATGTAACCGACCCGGCACAGGTCGAGGAAGATCTTTCTCTTCTGGCCAAAGGCATGAAGCTGCTGCAGATGGATTATCTGGGCGGCCATGGTTCCCGCGGCAGCGGCCGTGTCAGCCTGAAAAACTTTGCGCTGGAAGGCTATGGCGCGCAGGTGGATCTCAGCCACCTGAAATCCCTCTTTGATGAGGTGGATAGTTATGAACTATTTTCTGTTTAAGCTTCAGTTTGACACAGCTGTTCATTTTGGAGGGGCCGACTCTGCATTGTCGCTTTATACCTCCGAAGAAACCCTGCGGGCAGATACCCTGTTTTCTGCCCTCTGCCATGAGACCCTCGTCCAGCACGGAGAAGAAGCTCTGGAACAACTTTGTGCGCAGGTCCGGCAGGGAAAATTCCTGCTCAGCGATACAATGCCCTGGTACGGTGAAACCTTCTACCTGCCAAAGCCCATTGCCGCATCGGAATCCACTGAGGAAGTGGAAACCACCCTGCGTAAAAAGATAAAAAAGCTAGCCTGGATCCCTGTGTTGGAATTCGACCGCTACGCCAGAAGCCTGCATGAAGGTCATTTTATCCCTGACGAGCAACCGGAAAGTTTTGGCACCCACTATGAGCAGACCAAGGCAGCTGTTCCCATGCAGGGGGATACCATGCCGTATCAGGTTGGACTGTTCCGTTTTGCGCCGGACTGCGGACTGTATTTCATCTGCGGATTTACCGAAGATGGTCAGGATGAAGATCTGGAGTATTTGCTGGATTGGCTGGGCGCTACCGGCATCGGCGGTAAAGTCAGCTCTGGTTATGGAAAGTTCCATGTTGTAGACAAGATTTATCTGAACGAACCTTTTGACGAGCAGACGGAGTGGATGTATCACGCTCTTTCTGCCGAGCATGCTCCTTATCTGCTGCTGAGCACCAGCCTGCCGCAGGCAGATGAACTGGATAATGCATTAGAGGGTGCCTCCTTCCAGCTGGTGCGCCGCAGCGGATTTATGGCCTCCGATCGTGTGGAAACTCCACTGAAGAAAAAAACGCAGTATGCCCTTTCGGCAGGGTCTGTCCTGCAAAATCGTTATCAAGGTGCTTTGTATGATGTTGGTTTGTCGGATGTGCATCCGGTATACCGCTATTCCAAGCCAATCTTTATGGGGGTGACATTATGATTCAGCAGGATCATCTTCAGATCTTTGACCTTACTCTGAATGTATGGGCACCTCTGTTTGTTGGCAACGGCAGCAGCTATACCAAAAAAGAATACATGTACAATACCCGCAATGGTAAAGTCTCCTTTCTGGACGAGCAAAAATTTTTCAGTTTTCTAGTCGAGCACGATCTGGTGGACAAGTACGGACAGTTTATGCTTAGCGAGCAGTCCAATCTCTGGGCCTTTCTGACCAAAGACTGCGGCATTTCCGATGCAGAACTGAAAACGCTGACGCGCTATCAGATCGAGGTGGGAGATGCGCTGGATGCTGAGCACTCGCTGAAAGAGATCCATGCTTTCCAGCGTGATGCGCAGGGCCATGCCTACATTCCCGGCAGCAGCATCAAGGGTGCGCTGCGTACCGCATGGCTGCTGAGTGCGATATTGGCTGACCGCAGCACCGGACACAGCCTTGCACAAAACCGCCGGGCCACCTTTCCGGAAGAGAAATATGTCAACCAGCTGCATCTGCGCACTCTGAAAGATGGAAGCATCGCTCCGGACGCCGTCAACAGCATTTTCCGTGGCATTCAGGTTTCCGACAGCCTCTCAATCCCGGACAACTGCATGATGCTGGCCGGAAAAACAGACTCCGCCACAGATGGCGGAACCCACAGCATCAACCTCTGCCGGGAATGTGTCGCACCGGGCACAGCCATCCGGTTCAAGCTGACCCTGGATCAGTCTGTGCTGAAGGGCCGCATTACAAAAGACTCTCTGCTGGAAGCCATCCAACAGTTCGATGCATACTATCAGCAGACCTACGCTCGGCATTTTACCCTGCCGCGTGGTGCCGTCAACCTGCCGCAGCAGCCACACCTGATCCTGGGCGGCGGCTCCGGGTTCTTTGCCAAGTCGCTGGCATATCCCTATCTGGGTGAAAAAGAAGGTTTGCGCTGGACAGCAGAGCAAATGGCTCAGATGTTCCGTAAACATAAGCATGAGCGTGACGCCGAAAATGGCATTTCCCCGCACACCATGAAATATGCTCGCTTTCGTGGTCGGCTTTATCCCTATGGATATTGCGGGGTGAGTATCTTATGATCCAGCAGATTCAACTGGTTTTATCTCCGCCCAATGATGTGCGGATCCCACAGTCGTGGTCCTATCGTCTGTATGGCTGGCTGATGTCACAGATTTCTTCTGAATTTGGAGAGCAGATGCATCTGCAAGGGGAACACCCCATTGCGCATTTTCTATGTTTTTCGCCGGAAAAGCAGTCTTTGATCTGGACGGTCAACCTGCTAAATGACGCTGCTCGACAGGTAGTTTTTCCCGTTTTGGAATCTGCAAAGGAAATCCCTCTGCATGAATTAACGCTCCCAGTTTCAGAGGTCCGCACCTTTCCGGCAATCTCCGCTGAAGAGCTAATCCGTTCCGGGCGCTCCTGCAGCGAAACCCGTGCCAAAATTGCTTTTCTGTCGCCTTGCGCCTTCAAGCAGTCCGGCCGCTATACTATTTTCCCGCAGGAAACTCTGCTTTTGCAAAGCCTGATTGCGCATTGGAACGCTGCCTTTCCAGAATATGCCCTTATCGATTCTGATGCACTACAGGCTTTACAGCAAGGGCTTCATATTGTGGATTATAATCTCCATACCACACGTTATCTGCTGAAAGAAACGCGCATTCCAGCCTTTCAAGGCAATGTGACCATCGAGGCACACCTTGCGCCGCCGCTTCTGGAACTTTGGAACGCGTTGCTCTCTTTTGCATCCCATGGCGGAGTTGGCATCAAAACCACTCTTGGAATGGGAGGCGCTGCTACGGATTTTTATAAAAAAACACCCGTTATATAAGCCTCATTGCTATCGAGAGACTGTTGCACTGCATCAGTCTCTTTTTATTGTAGCACCATATAAATGGTTATCACGATCTCTATTATTTTTAATAAAAGCAATGCAGATACAATATATTTTCTGAGATCAAAAACTTCTTTTTCAATCAGATGCGGTTTATCCTCGATCATTGAATATTCTTCTAACGGGCGCTATAATAAAAGAAAACGGTAAGGAAGTGCACCTATGCTCTACCCCGGACTGTATGAACAGGTCATCAACAACGCGCTGAACCGCGAGCTTGCAGAGATCCCGGAAGCCCGCAAGTCCACTGCGCCCATCGACACAGCGGAGGCTGCCAAGGTACTGGCGCAGTATCTGACCGACGTAGTACAGAAGGGTCTTGAGAACGTGCAGGATAACGGCGGCGGCATCGAGGCGCAGATCCAGCTGGCAAACCAGATCGTGACCACCATCCAGAGCACCACACAGGAAGCTGACTTTGCCGCGCTCAGTGTTGACCAGCGGGCAGAGCAGCTTCTTGCGCTTTTGCAGCAGAACGACCCGCGCCTTGCTACAGGAAAAAGCGCAAAAGACCTTGACCGCCCGGAGACCTCCATTGCGCAAAGTTCCCTGTTTACCGGCGCTATCCATGAGCCGCAGATGTACACGGAGCTGAAAAAGGAGATCGTTTCCGCCGACCGCATTGATATGCTGGTCTCCTTTATCAAGTGGAGCGGCTTGCGCCTCATCATGGACGAACTGCGGCAGTTTGCACAAAGCGGCGGCGAATTGCGCATCATCACCACCTCATATATGGGTGCTACGGACGTGAAAGCCATTGAGGAGCTGCGCGCGCTGCCCAATACGAAGATCAAGGTCAGCTACGACACTAAGCGTACCCGGCTCCACGCAAAGACCTATGTGTTTTACCGGGACACCGGTTTTACTACGGCGTATGTAGGCTCCTCCAACCTGTCCAATGCGGCAATTTCCAGCGGTCTGGAATGGAACGTCAAGGTGACCCGAAAGGACCTACCGGAGACCATTGAAAAGATCGCAGCCACCTTTGAAAGCTATTGGAACTCCAGCGAGTTTGAATATTACGATGAAGGGCAACGGGAGCGGCTGACCCGCGCCCTGAAAGCCGAAAAATACAGCGAGACCGACCACAGCGGAATCTATACACTGGATATTCTGCCCTATTCCTACCAACAGGAAATCCTGGACCGGCTGGATGCCGAGCGCACCGTTCGGGGGTATAATCGCAACTTGGTGGTCGCCGCTACCGGCACCGGCAAAACTGTGATCTCCGCACTGGATTACAAGCGCTTCTGCAAACAGCATCCGGGGCAGCCCTGCCGTCTGCTGTTTGTGGTACACCGAGAGGAGATCCTGAAGCAGAGCCTGTACACCTTCCGGGCGGTACTGAAGGATGCCAATTTCGGTGAACTGTATGTGGGCAGCCACAAAGCCGACAGCATCGACCATCTGTTTGTTTCCATCCAGACCTTCAATTCTCAGGAGCTTGCCGCTAAAACGGCAGCGGATTTTTACGATTACATCGTTGTAGACGAGTTCCATCATGCAGCTGCACCCACTTATCAGAAGCTGTTGGAATATTACCAGCCGAAGATCCTGCTTGGGCTGACTGCTACCCCGGAACGCATGGACGGCAAAAGCGTTCTGGACTATTTCGGCGGGCGCATTGCCGCCGAGATCCGTCTGCCGGAGGCCATTGACCGGAAACTACTTTGTCCCTTCCAATATTTCGGCGTCACCGACACCGCAGATCTGAGCAGCCTGAAATGGCGTACCGGCGGCTACGATAAAAACGAGCTGTCCAACCTGTACACCCTCAGCGGCATGGTGGCGGAGCGCCGCGCTGACCTTGTGGTGAACTCCATCCTGAAATATGTCACCGATATCGACGATGTGAAGGGTTTGGGCTTCTGCGTTTCCATTGCTCATGCCCAATTCATGGCGCGCTACTTTAATACCCACGGCATCCCGTCTATGGCACTGACCGGCGATTCTCCTGACGAGGAGCGCAACGCCGCCAAGCAGCGGCTGGTTTCCGGGGAGCTCCGATTCCTCTTTGTGGTGGACATTTACAACGAGGGTGTGGATATCCCCGAGGTGAACACTGTGCTGTTCCTGCGCCCTACCGAGTCGCTGACCGTGTTTTTGCAGCAACTGGGGCGTGGTCTGCGTCTGGCAGAAAACAAGGATTGCCTGACCGTTTTGGATTTCATCGGGCAGGCCAACAAAAAGTATAATTTTGAGGAGAAATTCGCAGCACTGCTCTCCAACACCACCCGCAGCGTCAGCCGGGAGATCAAAGAGGGCTTTGTCTCCGCACCCAAGGGCTGCTATATTCAGCTGGAAAAAATTGCCGCAAAGTATGTGCTGGATAATATCAGCGCCTCCTATGACCGCACCTCCGGGCTTGTGGCGCGGGCGGCTGCCTTCACCGAGGATACCGGCCTGCCTTTGACACTCGGGAACTTCCTCGACTACTACCATCTTGACCCGCGTGCGATTTACAGCAAAAAGATCTGCTTCAGCAGGCTGTGCGTCCGTGCAGGGGCGGCATCCGATTTTGCAGAACCTTTGGAAGAAACCATGACCAAAGCCTTTGCACGCTTTGCGGTCATCGATTCCCGCAGGTGGATCCATTTTTTGCTGAAGCTTCTGCCGAAATTGGACAACACCAGTTTTGCAGCCCTGCCCCCGGTAGAGCAGCGGATGCTGCAAATGTTCTATGTGACCCTCTGGGGCAAGACCGCAGAAAGCTGGGAGGATGAAGAAGTTCTCGATAACCTGTATGCTCTCTCGGACAGTCCCGTTTTGCTGGGGGAGCTGCAGGCACTTTTGCAGTATCAATATGGCCGCATTGATTTTATTGACGAACCGGTGGATGTGGGCTTTGACTGCCCGCTGGACCTGCACTGCACCTATACCCGCGACCAGCTGCTGGTAGCACTGGACTTTTTGAAGCCCGCCACTGTCCGCGAGGGCGTGAAGTGGCTGCCGGAAAAGCAGCTGGACGTATTCTTTGTGACCCTGAACAAGGCAGACAAGGAATACTCCCCTACCACCATGTACAAGGATTATTCCATTAACGAAAGCCTGTTCCACTGGCAGAGCCAGAGCACCACCGCCGAAAACTCTGCCACCGGGCAGCGCTACATCCATCACCGGGAAAAAGGAAGCCGGGTGCTGCTGTTCGTGCGTGAGTTCAAGGCAGAGGCCCGTTTTGGCGGTGCAGGAGCGTATACCTATCTGGGCACGGTGAACTATGTGAAGCACGAGGGTTCCCGCCCCATGAACATCACATGGAAGCTGGACCGCCCGATTCCTGCAAAGTTCCTCAAAAAGACCAACAAGCTGGTGGTCGGTTAAAAGGAGAATATCATGAAGGTTGTTCGCGTTGTTGCAGCTGTGATCTGCGACGATATTCAGACGAAACATAAAATTTATGCCACCGCTCGCGGCTACGGCGAATATAAGGGCGGATGGGAGTTCCCGGGTGGCAAAATCGAGCCGGGTGAAACCCCGCAGCAGGCACTGAAACGAGAGATCCGGGAAGAGCTGGATACCGAGATTGCGGTAGGCGATTTGATCGGTACCATTGAATACGATTATCCCACCTTCCATCTTTCCATGGACTGTTTCTGGTGCGAAGTAGTTTCCGGCGAGCTGGTGTTGAAAGAAGCCGAGGCTGCACGCTGGCTGACTAAAAAGGAGCTTGATCCTGTTCCGTGGCTTCCGGCGGACCAACTTCTTTTAGCGCAAATTCGTCCTGCATTATAATTTTTTATGATAAATCCCTCTCTCTAGCTTTCTCAAATTCCCATTTTTCACCCAGATATAATAATCATGATTCAAAGCCTCTGAGTCGAAAGACTCAGGGGCTTTTTATGTCTGGAGGTGAGCATTTTGTTATTCCGCACCATCACTATCATTATTACCATC
>OGFK01000856.1_pt1 | contig 22780 bp, 20 predicted proteins | sample 1570931 | NCBI WGS metagenome assembly OGFK01 (sample SAMEA2581935, study PRJEB24529) | metagenome | biome: Human gut stool | place: China | collected 2011
ACGAGGCCTACGAGACCTGCCGCCGCACCCTGACCGAGCACATCGACCAGCTGCATGCACTGGCACAGGCCCTGATGGAGCGTGAAAAGCTCAACGAGCAGGAGTTCAATACCGTGATGGCGGGCGGCAAACTGTCCCCGCGTGACGGGGACGAACCCAAGGCGGAGGCATCGGCTCCGGTCGAGACGGCCCCGGTGGAGCCTGCTGAGTCGGCCGAACCGGCAGAACCGGCCGAGCAGGCCGAGAATGCCCAGCTCGGCGAAGCGTTCATCCCGGAGCAGGATGCTCCGACGAGCGAAGAATAAACCACGAAGGGAGCGAGTGTTGTGGAGGAAAATTTTGATCCGGTCGCACGGACAAGAGCGAATTACTACACTCCCGGCAGCCCGGTGCAGTTCGTCTGCGTGGAGCTGCTCAAGGGCGAGGCCAGCGGCGACCATGCGGTCTGCCTGACCTTTAAGAACATTTCCCGCGTGACACTGACCGCACTGGAGATCCATTTCAAGTGCAAGGGCGTGGATGGCGTCATCCTCTGTGAGGACCAGTTCGAGTACCGCGACATCGAGGTCAAGCCCGGCGAGAGCTTCGGCATGGACGATGCGGTGTTCGTGACCCAGAAGGCCATCACCAGCGTGGATGTGTCTCTCCGAAATGTTTACAGCGGCAAAAAGGTCGTGCATCTGGACGCCATCAAGCGCGTCCGCCTGCCCGCCCCGCGCCGCCTGAGTCCGGAGCTGCAAAAGGCGCTGGAAGCCCGGATGAACCGTCAGGGCCTCAAGTATATGCCCCAGGTCTTCGAGAACGGCTGGTACTGCGCCTGCGGTTCCTTCCACCCGAAGGAAGAGGACACCGTTTACTGCACGGAGTGCGGCTGCGACCGCATCCTGCTGCAAAACGCATTGAACACCCTGTTGCAGCCGGAAAAGAAGGAGCCTGTGCCCGCCGCCGAGCCGGTGCGGCCGGTGCAGACGGAGCCGGACGAGCGCACCCGCATTGTGGGCGCTGCCCCGGTCCCGCCGGAAGAGCCGACCCGCATCGTGGGCAGTGTGCCGCCCCGGACAGAACCGGATGCGGAGGCCACCCGTGTGATGCCGCCGCGCACGACTCTGCGGCCTTCGGCTGAGGAAGTGGACAGGCCCGCTTCCTTTGCGCCGCCGCTGGAGACCGCGCCGGATGCAGAGAGCACCCGTGTGCTGGATGCTTCCACCCGTGCGGCATTTCCCGGCAAAACCAGCCCGGCCCATGCGGACGACGAGGGGACCCGCGTCATCCCGGCCAGAGGGCGGGAGACCGTTCGCCCGGCCGAGCCGGAGGACGCCGAAGAGGAAGAGCAGACCGAAGCCCGCGACGGCATGGCCGAAACGCTCATCCGCTGGGTGCCGCCGCTCACGGCCATCCTCTGCGCCGGCATCGCGCTGTGGGGCTTTGTGTACTATCAGTTCATGATGTAAAAAACGAACGGAGGAGGCCCAACGCTTCCTCCGTTTTTGGTTTTCTCAAGGGAGGATACTATGCCAGACGAAACACTGCAAGTGGCATTTGAGATCAAAACGGCCTGCGACGAGATCAGCCGCAAGCTGCTGCGCTGGCACTGGGAGCGAAAGCCCGGTGCCCACAGCCTGAACGCCCTGCTGGAACACATCGCCCAGCGCCAGCAGGAGAGCCCGGAGTATTACGAGCGGATGCCCGACCTTTCGGGCAGGACGAGCTGGAGCCAGCTGGACACCACCCTGTGTATGCGGGTGCTGCTGGACCCCGAAAAGGACGCCGCCTATCCACTGGACCTGCTGGGCAATACCGAACATCCCGGTGCTGCCCGCCGCGCCTGCAACGCGGTGCGCACGGCCCGCAACGAGGCTGCACACGCATCGGACCGCACCGCCGGGACCCAGGCGGCCATCCTCTTCAACGAAGCCGTGGAGGCGCTGGAAGAAGGCTATGCGGGCACAGCCCTGCGCACCGGTGAGCTGGAACAGTATTACCGGCAGGCGGAGGCATTTCTGGACCGCTGCGGGGCAAGAAAGCCCGTCGCCAGGGCATCGCAGCCGGAGGGACAGGAGACGCGCAGCACCGGAAAAACCCGGAGCGCCAGCCAGCGGAACGGGTCGGGTTCGGGCACTGCGGCCAGCCGCAGATCGCGTTCCGGCAGCGCGGGCCGCACTTCGGGCAGCCGGAACGGCACGGCCCGCAAAAACACGACGAATCGCAAACAGGGGGGCGGCAGACGCAGCCGGACGCCCCGCACGAATTACGCGGTGCTGGGCCTGCTGCTGGCCATGCTGGTGCTGGGCCTGTTCTTCCGCTGGATGGGGATGGGAAAATGAAACAAAAACTGATTTTTCTGGATATCGACGGTACCCTGCTGCCGCCGGGTGAGATGATCGTGCCGGACAGTGCGGTGGAGGCCCTCCACCGCGCCCGCGCCAACGGGCACAAGCTCTTTCTCTGCACCGGACGGAACCTCCGGATGACCGTACCGCTCTTCCACTACGGGTTCGACGGCTTCGTCTGCTCGGCAGGCGGCTATGTGGGCTGTGAGGGAAAGGTCCTGGTGGATCTCCCCATGGAGCCGGAGCAGGTGCGCGGCCTGCGGGCGGCGCTGCAAGCATGCGGGGCCGAGTGCACACTGGAAGTGCGGGACGATACGTATGGCGGCATCAAAATGATCGAGCGGTTCGCCAACCTCTTCCCCAAAAAGCCGGGCCAGACCAACAGCGAGGCCGAGCGCTGGCGGAAGATGATGGAATTCGGGATGACCATCCGCCCCATCGAGGAATACCACGGCGAGCCGGTCTACAAGATCGTTTTCATTGCGCCCAACGAAGCCTGCCTGACGGAGGTGAAGCGGCAGTACGAAGACCAGTTCGTCTTCTGCGAATCCCGCCTCGGCGACGAGGGCGGCGGCATTGTGAACGGAGAGCTCATCAACCGCAAATTCAACAAGGGCAGCGGCATCCGGGCCATTTGCAATCACCTGGGCTGCTCGCTGGCCGATACCATCGGCTTTGGCGACAGCGACAACGACCTGCAGATGACGGACGTTGTCGGCATCAGCGTCTGCATGGCCAACGGCTCAGACAACCTGAAAAAACGCTGTGACCGCATCTGCCCCGCCGTCACCGACGACGGCATTGCGCGGGAATTTGCAGCGCTGGGGCTGATCTGAGGACAAATCAATGAATAATCTTTTTGACTATGCAACCAGTGAATTGTCGCAGGATGCAGTGATCTGCTGGTGTTTGAATTGGCTGAATGAACCGGCATCGAATCTGTACCCGCTGGCTGTAGACCTTTTGAAGAAAATGGGCGAGGTGACGGTCGAAAGCGGACAGACGCTTCAGACGATACAGCAGTTTTATAAAACGGACATTCTGATCTGCCTGACGGGAAAAAATCGTGTGATCCTGGTGGAAGATAAGACGGATAGCTCGGAACATGGGGAACAGATCCGCAGATATCGCGAACGAATGACGCAGCTCTCCGAAGAAGAGCGGCGGCTCTGCGGCATCCATGAGAATGTGGAACTCAGGACGGTTTATTTCAAGACGGGCTTTCTCTATGATGCAGACCGACTCGTAGATGCAGACGTCACCATTACGGGCGAAGCGTTTTTACAATGCCTGACACCCTATCAAGGAAAAAGCGAGATTTTGGACGCCTATCTCACCTTTCTGGAGCGAAAACTGGAGCAACAGGCGCGGGAAAAGGATTTTTTGCAGGAGTCGGAACGGCTGAATAACAGTGCAATCGCGCAACATACATTGATGCGGATGATCTTTCCGGAAACGCTCTGGAAACGAGGCAGTGTTCTTTATGAGGTCTACCATGGCTCCAGTTTTGGCAGGCCCTGGACGGAAATGGTCATTGCGGAGTATTTGTTTCCCACTCAAAAAGACGGATATCGTATTTTCTGGCGGATGGATAGTGATCAGGACGGAACCTATCTTTCACTTCGGTTTTATGATCCGTACAATAAGAAAGATGCGGCAGAAAAGCAGACGCATGTGGAGGCGTATCGGAAGCACCGTGCGCAGATCGAGGCAATCTGTACATACGAATTTGAACCGGACAGCATGTGGGCGTGGGAAAATGTTCGGTGCGGCCACACGGAAAATTACTACGAAGCGTCTCTTTTGACGCTTCATCTGGAACAGGTCCTGAAGCATTGGGACACCGAAGGAGAAGCGTTGATCCAAGGCGCAAGGGCACTCACCGAACAGTTCCGGAGAAAAAATTAGAAGATCAAAAAGAAAAACGACCGGGGAGCCTCGTTGGAAAGAGACTTCCCGGTCGTTGCGCTGCATCTCTGCCCCGCCGTCACCGACGACGGCATTGCGCGGGAATTTGCGGCGCTGGGGCTTATCTGAGCCGGAATGCCCCATACAAAAAGAGCGCACAATGGTGCTGGATAGCCCAGTGGAGCACCCGCTTGAGCCGGGGCAGCTGGCTCTCATCCAGCTCCCGGAGAACAGCCTGCACAAGAGGATCCCGGCAGATGGCCGCGATGTTCCGCAGGCTGTTTTTGTTGTGTGCGGCCTCCTGCGCGATGCAGCGGCGGACCCGGCCTAAAAAGGCCTTGTCGAGCCGCGGACGGTAGACTTCGGGCGGGAAGCGCAGGGCAAGCTCTGCCGAGACCTTCTCGTAGAACCGCTTTTCCCGCGCAAAGCGGTCGGCCCGGTATACACCGGTGAGGGAGGCAGGGTTCTGGCAGTAATAATAGAGAGGCTCCGGTACGATGGCGACTGCCCCGGCGTGGGCAAGATAGTCCAGATGGAACAGCAGATCTTCGGACAGGTACTCCCGCTCGGAGAGGAACCGGATGTGGTGCGCCCGGAGGATGGGCAGGGAGTAGAGCCCCTTCCAGACCGACATTCCGATCTCCACGTCGTGGGGATGGTGCGGCCGGGAGCCGACCATGCCGAGAAGAAGCTGGTCGATCTCAGCACCGGTGTAGAGGGAGCGCGCATAGTCCTCCGGGGCAAGGCGGACGCTTCCGTCGGCGGAGACATCGTAATAGCGGCAGAAGCAGGTGTCGGCCTGTGCCTGGGTGAGCGTGGTCAGAAGCCGTTCCAGCATGTGGGGGTCGGCGTAGTCATCCGGGTCAAGGAAGGCGACAAAATCGCCGACTGCATGGTCCAGCCCGGTGTTGCGGGCTGCACTGAGGCCGCCGTTGGGCTGGTGGACGACCCGAACGCGCGGGTCCTGCCGGGCATAGGCATCGCAGCGGGCGGCGCAGCCGTCGGTGGCGCCATCGTCGATGAGAAGGATATCAAGGTCCCGGTGGGTCTGCCCCAGCAGGGACGTCATGCTGCGGTCCAGATAGGGCAGAACATTGTAGGTCGGGACGATCACGCTGATGCAGGGCATTCAGACCACCTCGCTTTCGGAAACTTGTGCGCCGACTTCTTTGCCGGCATGGTAATAGGTGAACCGGGTGCGGAACGCCTGCTCTGCGTTGGCGCTGAGCCGGGCGGCAAAGGCAGGGTCTGCGGCCAGCCGGTCCATCGCCTCGTGCAGAGCCGCTTCCTCCTTGGGCACCACAAGGCCGGTGACGCCATCGGTGAGATAGTCGTCTGTCAGGCCCTGTGTCTGGGTCACGATGACGGGTACACCGAGATCCATGGCCGTGAGGAAGGTCAGCTGCCCGGAGGCGACCTGGTCGTTTTCAAAGGCGAAGAGAACGGCTCTGGCGTTCCGCATCCGGCGCAGCATGGCCTCGCCGAACAGGTTCTGTTCGACCTGGATGTTGGGTTCCGGGCAGGGGGCGAGGACATCGCAGGCGATGCAGAGCGTTTCCGGGCGGCCCCGGAACGCCCGGATGAGGAAGTCATAGTCGCGGTTGCTGCGGCCGGTGGCAAAATAGTAGCCCTGCGCTTTCAGTGCCGGGTCGTCGTAGGCGGCGGGGTCGTGCGGGATCGAGCCGCAGTGGGCAAAACCGAATCGGGAAAGGGGCAGACCGAAGGTCTCGGCGTAGCGCGGGGCCTCGGCGCGGGTGGTCAGCAGGATGCGGTCCACTGCGTCGGAAGTGACGGCGTACCGCACAAAGCGCTCGAACAGCCTCCCGGCAAAGCCGGACCGCGGCTTGTAGATAAAGGTCATGATGACGAGCCGGAACCGCTTTTTGAGGTGGAACAATCGGCAGAAAAACGCGATGGCGATGCCGTAGAATTGCTGCCAGCAGAGCAGGGTCTTGCCGGAATACCGGGCCGGGTGGGTGACCACATGGAGCGCCACCGTGAAAAACTTGAGGTAGCGGCGCAGACCGTAGGTTGTGTTGTTGGGATAAAGCTCGACTTCCCAGGGGGAAGCGGTCGCTTCTTCCAGCCCGCGCACAAAGCCCTCGGCCTCCTCATAGTTACTGTCGATCAGCAAAATGTATTCTGCCATATCCTGAACCTCCGCAATGTGATCTTGTCAGCCCCTCGCAGGATCGGGATCTCCGTGAAAAGAGGGAATTAGACTAAAATCATTATAAAGGATTTGCACATAAAAATCCATCTTTTTATCAAAAAACCGGGAAGCCTCTTGGGTGAGAGACTTCCCGGTCGTTGGTTTGATGGGAGTTAGTAGTGCAGCTGGTCAGCGGTCAGCGCTTCCAGAACAGGGAGCATGGCGGCTGCCTCGGCTCTGGCGGCGGGCAGGTCCATGTCGCGGTAGTTGCCGCATTCCACTTCGCTGGCACCGGGGACAGCGCCCTCAAAGGCCGCCATGAAGCGGAAGGACTCCACCGTCAGCTTCAGCGCTTCGGCAGGGGTAAGGCCGCGCGTGAGCAGATAGAAGCCGGTGCGGCAGCCCATGGGGCCGACGTAGATGACGCCGTCCCGGAAAGCGCTGTTCCGCGCATAGGTGGCGAACAGGTGCTCCAGTGTGTGGGCGGCCCCGGTGGAGAGATAGTCGCCGTGGTTTGGCTTCTTCATCCGGATGTCCCAGGTGAGCACATCGCCGTCCTGACGGCTCAGGTACATGCCGCGGTCCAGTTTGGTGTGGTCCACGCAGAAACTCGCGATCCGTTCCATCCCGTGCACCTCTCAGGCCTGCAGGCGCTGGACGCTGCCGTGGGCGCAGTCCACAGCGATGTCCAGACCGTCGCGGATGTGGCTGCAGGCACCCAGGGCACCCACGATGGTGGGCTTGAGCAGGGCCTTGCCGGCAATGGCGGCGTGGCTGTTCAGGCCAGCCTCCTCGACCACCAGAGCGGCAGCATCGCGGACATACTCCAGCATCTCGTTGGTGGTGGAGGGCACGACCAGCACCATGCCAGGCTTGAACTTGGCGCGGACCTCGTCCAGCGTGCGGCAGACGCAGGCCTTGCCGGAAGCGCTGGTCAGGTCGGCGTTCTCGCGGCCGACGCCCACACCGGTGGACAGGCAGTTGCCGACCATGTGGATCTTGATCATGTTGGTGGTGCCGGAAACGCCCACGGGGACACCGGCGGTGACGACGGCCAGCTCACCGTTGTGCAGGTAGCCGTTCTTCTGGGCCAGCGCGGTGGACATCTCGATCAGCTCGTCGGTGCTCTTGGCGGGGCCCATCAGCAGGGAGGTGATGCCCCAGCTCAGGGAGAGCTGACGCTGGACCTGCTCGTTCATGACGCAGGCGATGATGGGCTGGGTGGGGCGGTACTTGCTCAGCAGGCGGGCGGTGTTGCCGGACTCGGACACGGTGACGATGGCGGCAGCGTTGACGTCCCGTGCGGTCAGGCAGGCAGCGTGTGCGGTGGCATCGCTGACGCTGATCTGGCCGTGGGCGGCATCCTTGAAGCGCTCGTCGCGGTAGTGGGGCTCGTTCTCGGTACGCTCGGCGATGGCGGACATGGTCTTCAGGGCCTCGACGGGGTAAGCGCCCGCAGCGGTCTCGCCGGAGAGCATGATGGCAGAGGTGCCGTCATAGATGGCGTTTGCCACGTCGGAGATCTCGGCGCGGGTGGGGCGGGGGTTGACCATCATGCTGTCCAGCATCTGGGTGGCGGTGACGATGGGCTTGCCGAAGGAGAAGGAGCGGTCGATGACGTTCTTCTGGATGCCGGGCAGCTCGGTGAAGTCGATCTCGACGCCCAGGTCGCCGCGGGCGACCATGACGGCGTCGGCAGCGGACAGGATGCTGTCGATGTTGTTGACGCCCTCACGGTTCTCGATCTTGGCGATGATGCGGATGTTGGAGTCATACTCGTTCAGCAGGTTGCGGATGTCGTAGACGTCCTGTGCGGTGCGCACGAAGGAGGCTGCGATGAAGTCGAAGCCGTTCTGGATGCCGAAGATGATGTCCTCGCGGTCCTTCTGGCTCAGGTACGGCATGGACAGATGGACGCCGGGCACGTTGACACCCTTCTTGGTCTTGATCTTGCCGCTGTTCAGCACGGTGCAGGTGATGTCGGTGTCGGTGACCTTCTCGATGCGCAGCATGATGAGGCCGTCGTCCAGCATGATGGTGCCGCCCTCGTGCACATCGTGGGGCAGGTCCTTGTAGGTGACGGAGCAGATCTCCTTGGTGCCCTCTACCTCGCGGGTGGTCAGGGTGAAGGTCTGGCCGGCTTCCAGCATCTCGACGCCGTTCTTGAACTCCTTCAGGCGGATCTCAGGGCCCTTGGTGTCCAGCAGAGCGGCAACGGGCTTGCCCAGCTCCTCGCGCAGTGCCTTCAGATTGGCCAGGCGGCCGCCGTGCTCCTCATAGGAGCCGTGGGAAAAGTTAAAGCGGGCCACGTTCATGCCGTTGGCGATCAGCTCGCGCAGGACATCCCCTTTGTCGGTGGAAGGGCCCAGGGTGCAGATGATCTTCGTTTTTCTCATGTTGATTACCTCGATCTTTCTCTATTCTACTCTCTATCTTAACGCAACAGCCCGATCGGCTGCATTTGGCAGGCTCCGGCATTCGGGGCCTGCCGCGGCGAAAGACGCCAATATGGTTATTCTCAAAACCATACCATACTATATTATAAACGCTTGGATACAATAGGGCAAGAGGGAGTTAGCAAAGAATTGGTTAAAATTTCGTAAGGAATGCCTGCATCCGGAAAGCCCTTGCATCCGGGAGCGGAACTGCTTATAATGGAACCAGAAAAAGTCTCACTTTCGGGTGGGACGCTCTGGAAACGAAATGGAGAACAAAACTATGGAAAAACGTGTATTTCTGATCGTTCTGGACAGCTTTGGCATCGGCGCAGAGCCGGATGCAGCCGCCTTTGGCGACGCGGGCACCAATACCCTCGGTGCCATTGCAAAGCACCCGAACTTTCACTGCCCCAATCTGCAGAAGCTCGGCCTGTTCAACATCGACGGTGTGACGGCAGGGGAGAAGACCGCTGCCCCGGCGGGGGCCTTTGCCCGCCTGCAGGAGCAGAGCATGGGCAAGGATACTACCATCGGCCATTGGGAGATCGCCGGTGTGGTCAGCCCGAAACCGCTGCCCACCTTCCCGAACGGCTTCCCGGAGGAGCTCATCCATGCGTTCGAGGAAAAGACCGGCCACAAGGTGCTCTGCAACAAGCCCTATTCCGGTACACAGGTGCTCCGGGATTACGGCGAGCAGGCCATGCGGGAGGATGCCCTCATCGTTTACACCAGCGCCGACAGCGTGTTTCAGGTCGCCGCCAACGAGGAGCTGGTGCCGGTGCACGAACTGTACCGTTACTGCGAGATCGCCCGCGCGATGCTGAACGGCGAATACGGCGTGGGCCGCGTCATCGCCCGCCCCTTCCTGGGCAGCACGGCGGAGACCTTCTACCGCACCACCAACCGCCACGACCTGAGCCTGAAGCCGCCCCGCGCCACCATGCTCGACCTGCTGAAGGACGCAGGCAAGGACGTCATCGCCGTGGGCAAGATCTTCGATATCTTTGACGGCGAGGGCGTGACCGAGAAGATCAAGACCACAGGCAACACCAACGGCATCGCCTTCACCAAAGCCTTGCAGACCCGCGATTTTGAGGGCCTGGCCTTTGTGAACCTCGTCGATTTTGATATGCTCTACGGCCACCGCCGCGACGTGGCAGGCTATGCCGCTGCTGCCACCGAGTTCGATGCGTTCCTGGCCGACTTCATCCCCGGTATGCGGGAGGGCGACCTGCTGATGATCACGGCAGACCACGGCTGCGACCCGTCCTATACCAAAACCACCGACCACACCCGCGAGTATGTGCCGTACCTCATCTGCGGCAAGGGCGTCAAGCCCGGCGTGGACCTGGGCACGAAGCTCTGCTTCGGCACCATCGCCCACACCGTCTGCGAGTACCTCGGTGTAGACGCTTCGACCCTGGATGGCCAGAGCGTATGGGAGAAGATCCGGAAGTAAAAGTCACAGGTTGAAAACAAAAGCGCCAAAGGTGCTTGAAGTATGGTTGAGGTTGTGGTAGACTAGGCCCTGTGCCTGTTCGTGAGGGAAGAGCAGAACCGCTCCTGCTTCCGGACAGAAAAAGGATTGGTTCAAACAAAGGAGATCATACAATGAAACTGAATCGTGCAATGGGTCTGGCAGTGGCCGCTGCTGTTCTGGCTTTTGCTGTGACCGGCTGCTCCGGCACCGCATCTTCCACCGCTTCCTCTGCTGCTTCCAGCGAGGCTGCCTCTTCTGTGGCTGCTTCGGAGGCTGCATCCAGCGAGGCTGCCGCCAGCGTGGTCAGCACCGAGTCCCTCGAAGTGAACGGCAAGACCTACGATGCCGACTGCTACGGCGAGTTCACCCTCTCCAACGGCGACACCATGAAGCTGTGGAAGCTGAACGGCGCATACGACGACCTGAGCGCCCTGCCCATGAAGGGCATGGTCGAGGAGTTCCCCATCGAGGCTGAGGAGAACACCGTGTATGTGGCAGACGTGACCGCAAACGGCGAGACCACCCGCCAGTATCTGCGCGCCGACAAGGCTGGCCGCAACGGCACCGCCTCCGTCAAGACCTTCGAGCTGGAGTCCGCTGAATAATCCACTCCAACATGAAACAAGAAAAAGTCCCGACCGGTCTGGTCGGGACTTTTTTTGTAGCGGGGTCTTATTCTGCGGAGCTGCTGGAACCGAACAGGGCATCCAGAACGGTGGACGCCGCCTGATGGAGCGAGGAGGCGGCCTGCTCGACCTGCTCCTGTGTGGGCAGGGAAATGGACGGTGCTTCGGAGGAGCTGCTGCTCTCGGCAGGAGGCTCCTCGGCGGGCACTTCGGTGGAGGCAGACGGTTCGCTGCCGGCCGGTGTTTCGGCAGGGGTCTCAGCCGGAGCCTCTGCGGGCTGCTCGCTGCTGGCAGGGGTCTCTTCCGGGACGCTCTCCGCAGGCTCATCCAGGACGACACTGTCCGCCGGGGTCTCCGGCACGGAAACGGCGGCGTTGGGGTCTGCCGTCGGCGTGTGGACTTCGGTCTTCTCCGGGGTCTGCTGGGTGTCGCTGACCGTGCCCTCACCGCCCAGCACGGAGGCGATCAGCTCCTTGGCCTGTGCCACCGAGCTTTCGTCCGGTTTCATGACGTAGAGGCTCTGCCCCTTGGCGGAGTAGCACTGGGAGCTCTTGCCGCTGGAACCGGTGACGGAGTAGCTCTGGATATCCCAGTTGGCGAGGTCGCTCAGCTGCATCCGGACCAGCGCGGAGATCTGCTCCTGCGACAGGCTGGTGACGAAGCAGTCCGACACGGCGTCCATCAGCTTGGAAAAGCTCATCAGGACGGTGGGGGACTTGAGCTTGTTCGCCATGGCGTCGATGACCTTCATCTGGTTGATGCCGCGCTGGATGTCGCCGGAAGCGAAGGCGTGGCGCTCGCGGGCAAAGGCCAGCGCGCTCTTGCCGTCCAGATGGTTCCAGCCCTCGGCAAAGGTGGTGGGGTCATAGTAACCGGGGCTGCCCACCGAGGTGAACGCCTGGTCGGAGTAGACATCCACACCGCCCACGGCGTCGATGATGCTGATGAAGCCCGCAAAATTGATGCGGATGTAGTGCTCCACATTCACGCCGTAGAGGTTGCCCAGGGTGGCCATGCTGGTCTCTACGCCGTACAGACCGGCGTGGGTCAGCTTGTCCTTACTGCTGGTGCCCGCCAGATCGACGTAGTAGTCGCGCGGGGTATTGATGAGCGCCACCCGCTTGGTGGCGGGGTTGACCACGGCCAGGATGTTCACATCGCTGCGGGCCTTTTCGGTCAGCTCTCCGCGGTTGTCCACGCCGCTGAGGTAGATGACGAACGGCTCCTTGGTGATCTGATTCGCCTCAGCACCGGTGAGCAGGCCGGAGGTCACGCTGCCCAGCGCGGCAAGGCCCTGCTGGGCCCAGACGCAGCCGAGGGCCAGCGCCGCGCACAGGAAGACCGAGAAGACGCGGGAGACTCTGCCGGGGGTCCTGTACTCCTGGCAGCGCTTGACCAGCAGCCAGAACAGGGCCAGCAGCGCTGCAATGATGACGAGGTAGAGCGCGGGGAGCATCCGGGTGCGGCAGAGCTGCACGAAGGCTGCCACGCTGAGAACGGCCTGCAAGACCAGCAGGAACGACCCGAATTTCGAGCCGGAGCCTTTCTTTTTGCCAGGCTTTTGGGGCGGCCGGGCCGGGGAGCTGTTCTGCCGAGGCGGCTTTTTGGAGGGCGGCGGCGTCACCGGCTGGGCAGTCTGCGGTGCAAAAAATGCGGAGCTGTCCACCTCAACGGTGCGGTCCGGGTCCTTCCGTGCGCCCCGGTGGATGTGCCGGGTGGTGTCTTTTTCATCGAACATGGAAACTCTCCTTTTGACTGTGCCCTCAGGACAGCGGCGCGATGGTCAGCACGGCGCGAGCGGGCAGGCAGGTGGCGGTCTGATCTTCCGCCGAAAGCCAGCCGAAACTTTCGCAGATGTGGTCCGGGCAGGGCGAATCCACAAAGCGGGCGGCCCCGTCCTTCACCTCGATGTGGACGGTGTAGTAACCGGTGTCCACATCATAGGTGGCGTCGTTGTCCAGAGAAAACTTCTGCACCGTGTTGGCGTCGCCGTAAATGAGCTCGGCCTCCAGGGTGCTGCCGGTGGCGTGTGCGGCCCGCAGGGCGAACAGAACGCCCGCAATGGCCAGCACGGCCAGAACAAAGATCAGGTTGACGAAAAGCTTGGAATGTTGTTTCATGGGTCATCCTTTGTGCGGAAACAGTTGTTCGAGTTCGGCCAGCCAGAGCGCTGCCGCCGCATCGCTGGGCATCCGCCAGTCGCCGCGGGGCGAGAGGGTCACGCTGCCGATCTTGGGGCCGTCGGGCAGGCAGCTGCGCTTGAACTGCTGGGCAAAGAACCGCCAGTAGAAGTTGCGCAGCCATTTGTACAGCACTTCGTCCGGGTATTCGGCCCGGCCTGCAAAGGCAGCTTTGGCCAGCCGGAAGATCTTGGCCGGGCCGAAGCCGAAGCGCAGCACATAATAGAGATAAAAGTCGTGCAGCTCATACGGGCCGACCAGGTCTTCCGTCTTCTGCGCGATCTCGCCGTCCTTTGCGGGCAGCAGTTCGGGGGAGACGGGAGTGTCGAGGATGTCCAGCAGCACGGTCCGGAGCGCATCGGTGGCGGCAATGTCGGCTTCGTACCGGACGAGGTGGCGCACCAGCGTTTTGGGCACCCCGGCATTCACGCCGTACATGCTCATGTGGTCGCCGTTGTAGGTGGCCCAGCCCAGCGCCAGCTCCGAGAGGTCGCCGGTGCCCACCACGAGGCCGCCGGTGCGGTTGGCGGTGTCCATCAGCTCCAGTGTGCGGACGCGGGCCTGACCGTTCTCGAAGGTGACGTCCAGCACGCTCTCGTCCTGGCCGATGTCGGCAAAGTGGCTGTGGACCGTGTTGGCGATGTCGATCTCGGAGAAGGAAACATGCAGCTCCTCGCACAGGATCTCCGCGTTGCTGCGGGTGCGCCGGGTGGTGCCGAAGCAGGGCATGGTCACGGCCAGCACATCGGTGGTGGGGCGGCGGAGCTGCTTCATGGCGCGGACAGCCACCAGCAGAGCAAGGCAGCTGTCCAGCCCGCCGGAGATGCCGATGACGGCCGTTTTGGCGTGGGCATGTTCCAGCCGCTTGGCCAGACCGTCGGCCTGCATCTTCAGGATGAGCTCGCAGCGCTCAGCGCGGCGCTGCGGGTCGCCGGGCACAAAGGGGGTCGGGTCCACGAAGCGGGTCAGGGCGGTGTCAGCCAGCGTCAGGCTGAAGTCCACGGTCTGATAGCCGTCCGTGGAAGGCTCGAAGCTGGTGTTGCGGGCCCGCTCGGATTCCATCCGCTGGCAGTCCAGCTCCGTCTCGGCGTGACCGCCTGCAAAGGGAGCCGTTTCAGCCAGCAGGGTGCCGTTTTCCGCAATGAGGTCGTGGCCTGCGAACACCATGTCCTGGGTACTCTCGCCATGCCCGGCGGAGGCATACAGGTAGCCGCAGAGCAGGCGGGCGGACTGGTTGGCCACCAGCGCCCGGCGGTACTCCGCCTTGCCGACCGTCTCATCGCTGGCGGAGAGGTTCGCAATGACGGTGGCTCCGGCCAGCGCGTGGAAGGTGGAAGGCGGGAGCGCGCTCCACAGGTCTTCGCAAAGCTCCACGCCCAGCACGAAGCTGGGCATCTCGCGGCAGCGGAAGAGCAGCGAGGTGCCAAAGGGCACCTGCTGGCCGCAGACCGTGAGGGTCTCGACCTCGGTGGAGCCGGGGGTGAACTGGCGCTTTTCGTAGAACTCACCGTAATTGGGCAGGTACGTCTTGGGGACAAGGCCCAGCAGCCGGCCGCGGCAGAGCACGGCGGCGCAGTTGTACAGCTTGCCCCGCACCAGCAGCGGCAAGCCCACCAGCGCCACGACGTCCAGCTCCCGGCTGGCGTCCAGAAGCGTCTGCAGGCCGGTCAGTGCACCCTGCTGCAGCGTGCGCTGCAAAAACAGGTCGCCGCAGGTGTAGCCGGTGAGGCAGAATTCCGGGAATACGGCCAGCTTCACGCCGCGTGCAGAGGCTGCGCGCAGCTCCTGAAGGATCTGCGCGGTGTTATAGGCGCAGTCTGCCACCCGCAGTGCGGGCGAGAGAGCGGCTGCTTTCAAAAAACCATCTTTCATCGGAGGATTTCACATCCTGTCTGTTGTGTTTGACCACGGCGGACAGATGAGTCGCCGTGGTGCACATAGTATACCACACTCCGGCCAAAACGGAAAGTCACAGAGTGGTAAAAGTTGCGGGAACAAACAAAAAGAGCCGCTGCGGGGCCTCCGCAGCAGCTCAGACAAAACCAAACATGGAAAACGAGATGGACCGTAAGCCGGGTTCTGTATTAAACGACGATCTGTCTCGACCTGCCATTGCTGGCAGGCTCATGCCACCATCGGGACACGCGAGCAGCGCTATCCGTCCCATATAGGTGTTGCTTCCGGTAGGGTTTACAAAGCCGCATGGTCACCCATGCGCTGGTGAGCTCTTACCTCGCCCTTTCATCCTTACCGCATCGCTGCGGCGGTTTCCTTTCTGTTGCACTTTCCCTGAGGTCACCCTCGGCTGCCGTTAGCAGTTACCGTGCTCTGTGAGGCCCGGACTTTCCTCAGGGCGGTCAAAGCCGCCCCGCCGCCGTATGTTCCACTCGTTTTCCGTTCCTCATGATACCATAAAAAAACAAGAATTGCAAGTGGAGGCAAAATTTGTTATAATAATTCATATATGGCGTAAAGTTTTCGGGGAGGTGGCACAGGGATGAAACTGATCTTTCCGGTGCCGCCCGAAGCGGACGGCGCGCTGCTGCGCAATTTTCTGCGCCGGTGTGCCGTCTCTACCGAGCTGGCCCGCGCGGTCAAGTTCCACGGCAGCGGCTTCTGGGCTGGTGAACAGCCCATCCTGGCGAACCGCCGGGTCGAAGCCGGGCAGGACATTTGGTTCGAACTGCCTGCTGACGGGGCCGGTGTGGCCCCGCAGCCGGAGATCCCGGTGCAGGCCGTCTATGAGGATGCGTTCGCCATCGTGCTGGACAAGCCGCCGCACCTGGCTGTGCATCCCACGCTGAACTATCCGCTGGATACGCTGGCCAACGGCTATGCGGCCCGGATGGAGGCGCGGGGCGAGAGCCCGGTTTTCCGCCCGGTGAACCGGATCGACAAGGACACCAGCGGCCTTGTGCTGGCCGCAAAGAATGGCTACGCCGCTCCGCTGCTGGCCCGGAACGTCGAAAAGCTCTACTATGCCGTCGTGGAGGGCGAACTGCCCCTCGGCAAGGGCGTCATCGACGCCCCCATCGGCCGTCAGGCCGAGAGCATCATCGGCCGGTGTGTGACGCCGGACGGCAAGCCCAGCCGGACGGAGTATACCATAATAAGAGCAGAGCACGGTCTCAGTCTGGCCGCCTGTGTCCCGGTGACGGGGCGAACGCACCAGATCCGGGTCCACTTTGCCTCCATCGGCCACCCGCTGGCCGGGGATGACCTCTACGGCGGGAGCCGGGAGCGGATCGGGCGGCAGGCGCTGCACTGTGCAGAGCAGCGCTTCCGGGTGCCGGAATATGAGATGACGCTGGAGGGCATCCGCATCACGGCCCCGCCTTTGGAACAGAGCCGGGCCGTCACCGTGAAAAGCCCGCTCCCGCCCGATCTGTGGGCACTTTTCGGGGAAGACCCCCTGGAAATATGAAAACTAAGTGAAAAGTCCGTGAAAGGTCTGCCCAATTTTTGTGAGGAACCTTGTTTCAGCGCGGACGGCGTGTATAATTGAAGTGAATTTGTGATTTTTGATCCTTACAGTCAGGAAGGAGCAACCCCTTTTGATCGAAGAAAAGACAAAGGAGCCGATGCAGGAGGCTCCGTCAGCACCGCCGGTGAAGCACAAGCGGACGCTGCGGTCCCTCTGGGCACAGCTCCAGTGCAGCCGGCTGCTGCGGAAACACCGCTTCCGCCGGAAGACGCAGCGCCGCATGAACGACCTTTCGCAGAAGCTGCGGGGGAGCGCTTTGGTGCTGCGGGTGGGCGAGACCCTGTATGCGTTGGGCTTTGCCGCCGAATATGCTGTGGTGCGCACGGGCCGGAATATCTCCGCCGTCGCGCGGTGGCTGGCGCACGGCATCCGCAATGTGTTCCATGAGCTGGCCGCGCTGGCGTTCCCCGGCGCTGCCCAGATGTTCCGGGACCTGTTCGGCCCGGTGATCCTCTTTTTCCGGGGCACGGGGGCACTGCTGGTGCATGCCCGCGCGGTCCGGAAGGAGAAAGGCTTCGGCGCGGCCGTCAAAGCCAGCGTTCATTATCTTACCAGCGGCATCCGGCGCAACCTTCGGCTGCTGCCCCGGATGGCCATGTACATCCTGCCGGTGTGTATGCTGGCGGTGTTCGTGACGGTGTATGACCGCACCATCCAGCAGCCCTATGCCTTGGCGGTGCAGGTCAATGGGAAGACCGTCGGCTATGTGGCCAACGAAGGAGTCTTCAACCTTGCCCGTGAGGACGTGATGGAGCGTATCAATTACGCCGGTACGGACAAGACCGACTGGACCATCGAGCCGAGCTATACCATCTCGGTGGCGCATCAGGTCATGGACGAGAGCGAGACCGCCGACGCCATCCTGAAGAGCGCCAGCGACGAGATCAGCGAGGGCACGGCTCTCTACCTGAACGGTGAGCTGACGGCCGTGTGCGCAGACGGCGACGCCCTGCGCAGCTACCTGAACAGCCTGCTGGCTCCCTACGAGGAAGAGTACAAGAACGACGAAAACGTCACCGTCGGCTTCAGCAAGACCGTTCTGCTCGAAGACGGCATCTATTTCAACGACAGCTTCGAGGACGACAATTCCATCGAGGATATGATCTCCGGCGTCCGCCAGCAGGAGAAGACCTACACGGTCCAGGCTGGCGACACCCTGTGGTCCATCGCCCGGAAGAACGACCTGACCTTCCGCGAGCTGTGTGCGCTGAATCCGAACTTCAAGGGGGCAGCCCTGACCGAAAGCTCCAACATCCAGGAGGGCGACACCCTCATCGTGACCAAAGAGGAAGTGACGCTGGAAGTGCGCATCACCAAGATGGAGACCCGGCAGGAGGAGATCCCCTTCACCACCGAGACCACCCAGTCGAACGAATATACCAAGGGCACGACCAAAACCTTGCAGGAGGGTGAGAACGGCCTGCGTCTTGTGACGCTGCAAAATGTCTACGACACGAACGGCACCCTGTTGGAACAGACCGTTGTTTCCACCCAGACCCTCAAGGAAGCCGTGCCCAAGAAGGTGGTCGTCGGCACCAAGAAGGTGACGAACAAGACCGCCTACATCACCGGCAGCGGCCAGTTCATCTGGCCGGTGCCCAACTACCGTAACTGCTCGCGCTGGTACGGCAGCGGCCACAAGGGCGTGGACATCTGCGCACCGGCCGGTACGCCCATCTATGCGTCGGCAGGCGGCACCGTGACCAAGGCGGGCTACAACAAGGCCGGTGCCGGCACGGGCTATGGCTACTCGGTCATCATTAGCCACTCCGGCGGCTATACCACCGTCTATGCCCACTGCCTGTCGCTGACCGTCAGTGCAGGCCAGAGCGTCCGTCAGGGCCAGCTCATCGGTTACGTGGGCAGCACCGGGCGTTCCAGCGGCAACCACTGCCACTTCGAGATCCGCCGCAGCGGCTCGTATCTGGCACCGCAGAACTTCTTCCCCGGCAAAAGATAAGGAAAAAACCTCGCGTTCTGCTGTGTGACGCTTGAGAGGTTCATTCTAACATAACCAAGGAAAAGGAGACGATTACTATGGCAACTCCCCACATCAGCGCCGAAAAAGGCGACTTCGCAAAAACTGTCCTGATGCCCGGTGACCCCCTGCGCGCAAAATTCATTGCAGACACCTTTCTGCAGGATGTCCGCCAGGTGACCGGCGTCCGCGGGATGCTGGGTTTTACCGGTACCTATGAGGGCCGCCCCATCAGCGTGATGGGCAGCGGCATGGGAATGCCCTCCATCGGCATCTACTCCTACGAGCTGTTCAAGTTCTACGATGTGGACAACATCATCCGCATCGGCTCGGCGGGCAGCTACACCGACAAGGCCAAGCTGTTCGACGTCGTGCTGGCCAACGGTGCGGTCAGCGAGTCCAACTATGCCCGCGTTCAGAGCGGCTTCGAGGGGGACATCACCCTGCCCAGCCAGACCCTGAACGACAAGCTCCGCGCTTCGGCGACCAGGCAGGGCATCCCCCTCATCGAGGGCAACATCCACTCTTCGGATGTTTTCTACCGCCAGCCCTCCGAGGAAAAGCCTACCTACTGGGAGAAGCTGCGGGATGAGCGCGGCTGCCTCTGCGTCGAGATGGAGAGCTTCGCTCTGTTTGCCAATGCCCAGGTCCTGGGCAAGAATGCCGCCTGCCTGCTGACCATCTCCGACAGCTTCGTTTCGCCGGAGATCACCACCGCCGAGCAGCGCCAGACCAGCTTCACCAATATGATGAAGGTCGCTCTGGGGGCAGAATACTGATTATGGGTTGAAAAGAAAGAGGGGGACGGCTACCACACGGTAGCTGCCCCCTCTTTTCAGGTGTCATCATAATGCCCGAAGCAGGACGCGATGATGATGTTTCCGTCCTGCTCTTTATAAACGATTCGGTGCGTGTCGTCGATTCGGCGGCTCCACCAGCCGCTCAAATCGCCCTTCAACGGTTCGGGCTTTCCGATGCCCTCGTAGGTGTTCCGCTGGATGTCCTTCAATAGAGTGTTGATCCGTTTCAGCAGCTTTTTGTCCCGCGTCTGCCAAAGACAGTAATCCTCCCAGGCTTCCTCTTCCCAAAGCAGTCTCATTTAATCTACCTCGATCAGGTCATGTTCGGTCAGCTTGGCTTTTCCGGTATCAATATCGTGCACGATCTGACGCAGGTGATTGATGTTGCTCTCTGCGTAGAACGGGTCAGCAGAGACCTCAAACGGAATGCGGTGTTCGCGCGAGACTTTCTTTGCAAAAATCGTGAAAGCGGTCGTCATGGAAAGGCCCATCTCGGCGCAGACCTCTTCCATACTGCGCTTCAGATCCGGGTCCATTCGAAAATTCACGTTGACTGCGTTTGCCATATATCTCAGCCTCCTTCTCAAACCTATTATAAGCACTTGTAATGAAGAGTGCAAGAAATTTCATTACAGAAAATGTGAAAAATCGGAACGCTTGCGGGAAAAGAAGGAATGGGGTATACTTTAATTGATATGAAAAAGGAGGAAGGGCAATGGAAAAGCAGGGAAGGGAAACGATTCCCATCACCCCATCGCTCCGCCTCGTTCCCTATTACCCAGCCTACGAGACTACGCTTCCGTGGTATCAGGATGCAGAGCTATGTCACCAGGTGGACAATCAAAACCGCATTTATGATTTGTCCATTTTGAAAAACATGTATGAGTATCTGAACGCCCATGGCGATCTGTTTTATATCGAGTATGAAGGAATCCTCTGCGGCGATGTTTGTTTACAGACCAGCGGAGAAATTGCCATTGTGATCTGCAAAGAATACCAAAACCGGCACATCGGGCGGGCCGTGGTAGGAAAGATCTTGGAGCTGGCACGGGAAAGGGACTGCCTGGAGTGTTTTGCGGAGATTTATTCGTTCAATGCACAGTCTCAGGCGGTGTTCCGCTCAATAGGATTTGTGCAGAAGGATGCAGAAATGTTTGTTTATCCGCTGAAATAAGAAGGAGGACTACACCATGACGAATCTGACGCTGGAAGAAAAGAAGGAGCTGATCCGGATGGCGCTGAAGGCCCGCGAGGGGGCCTATGCGCCCTATTCGGACTTTCTGGTCGGCGCGGCGCTGCGGGCGGAGGACGGCCGCGTCTTCACCGGCTGCAATGTGGAGAACGCCGCCTTTACCCCGACCAGCTGCGCCGAGCGCACGGCGCTGTTCAAGGCGGTGAGCGAGGGCGTGACCCGGTTCACCGACATTGCCGTCGTGGGGGCCCGCCGGGGCGAGGTGAACAAACAGATCACGTCGCCCTGCGGGGTCTGCCGTCAGGCGCTGTTCGAGTTCGGCGGGCCGGAGCTGAACGTCATCATGGCCAGGACGCCCAATGATTTTATCGAGCGCAGCATGGACGAGCTGCTGCCCTTCGGCTTCGGGCCGTCCAACGTGGCGGGCAACAAAGCGGTGGAGGAATGAGGCCGCAGACCGGGCAGAAAAGCGCAAAATTGGACAAAAAGTAAGACTTTTACGCGAATTTTACAAAAAATCTGTAAATATTTTGTAATCGGAAATTCCTTGCTTTCGTCACAGATCCCGGCTATACTTGGTTCAGTAAATGTGCAGGTGTGCACATTTGGAACGTAAAACGCAAGTTTTCAAATCACATAAAAGGAGAGTTTTCACTATGATGATTTCTCGTCGTAACTTCCTGGCTGTGGCTGGTGCCGCTGCCGCTGCTGCCGCTCTGACTGCCTGTGGTGGTTCTTCCTCTTCCACCAGCACCGCTTCTTCCGCTGCTGCTTCTTCCGCAGCATCTGCTGGCTCTGAGGCTGCTGGTAAGATCACGAAGGTCGCTCTGACCTGCGATACCGGCACGATCGATGACGAGAGCTTCAACCAGGCTTGCTGGACTGCTGTTTCCGGTTACATGGGCGATGACTGCCAGTACTACATCCCCGAAGCAGACGCTTCCGATGAGGACCGAGAGACCATGATCCGCCAGGCTGTCAACGACGGCGCTGAGGTCATCGTCTGCGTCGGCTATCTGTACGGTGCTTCTCTGGCATGGGCTGCTGAGCAGTATCCCGATGTCAAGTTCATCGCTATTGATGTCACCCAGGGCGACATCGGCACCGATGCCATCCCCGCAAACTGCTACTGCATCACCTTCAAGGAGGAGCAGGCAGGCTATCTGGCAGGCTATGCCATCACCAAGGACGGCAAGAACAAGCTGGGCTTCCTGGGCGGCATGGCAGTTCCCGCTGTCATCCGTTACGGCTATGGCTTCGTGCAGGGCGCTGACGCTGCCGCACAGGAGCTGGGCCAGAACATCGAGATCAACTACTTCTACGGCGGCCAGTTCTACGGCGACGCAAACATCACCTCCCGTATGGAGGGCTGGTACTCCAACGGTACGCAGGTCGTCTTCGCCTGCGGCGGCGGCATCTACACCTCTGCAGTTGAGGCTGCTCTGAAGAACAACGGCTACGTCATCGGCGTTGACGTTGACCAGAACTATATCGGCGCAAACGGCGTGGCAGATGGCACCTATGCCTACAACCCGTTCATCACCTCCGCCATGAAGGGCCTGTCCGCTGCGGTCGAGACTGCTCTGACCGACATCGAGGGCGGCGAGTGGAGCGAGATCGCTGCCACCAACGGCAACTTCGGTCTGGAAGATGGCGATTACATCGGCCTGCCCACCGATGACGACAGCTGGAACTTCGAGTCCTTCACCAAGGATGAGTACGAGGCAGTCAAGACCAAGATCGCTTCCGGCGAGATCACCGTGGACAATAGCTCCGACGACGCAACCAAGCCCACCGTCAGCGAGTTCACCACCGTCACCTACATCCAGTAATTTTTCTGTAGTCTGCGAGGCTGCTGCATCACTCCTTCCGGCATTGCTTGTGCAATGCCGCCTCCCTCAATGAGGGAGGCTTTGATTGCGGGCCGTCACGTTCAGGCTCCCTCCCAGAGGGAGCAGACGCGGCGGAGCTGTGACGGAGGGAGTGGGTGCAGCAGCCTCTTTTTGCAATTTCTGGAGAAAAACGTCTCGCAGAAAACTGTTCAGGTTGCACAAAAGTCATACTTTTGTCAGGACAAATCCTTAAAAATTCAAAAAGAAGTGTGCAAACCGGCAAAAATACGGTATAATGAGAGACAGAATAGTATAGGTGTCGAACCGGCACGAAAGGAGAGTGAGCAGATTGGCAGAGGATTTTGTGATCGAGATGCTCC
>OGFK01000858.1_pt1 | contig 22735 bp, 21 predicted proteins | sample 1570931 | NCBI WGS metagenome assembly OGFK01 (sample SAMEA2581935, study PRJEB24529) | metagenome | biome: Human gut stool | place: China | collected 2011
AGCAAGTATCTTTTATGAACCGCCAAAATCATTCTGAGCCGGAGAACAGGCTCACTTTGGAGGAACAGCAGGAGTTTTTAGAACTTCTGGCCCGTCTGTCCTCTGAACAGCGTGAAGCACTGAAAAAAGTGCTCAAGTCCTTTACTTAACAAAAATGTGCAGGGCGGCATTGCTGTTACCCTGCACATTTTTATTTTTTGTTATACACGTTCTACTCTAATGCTGCCAGTACGCGCATCTTTAATCACACGAAAGCGATTTTTGCACCCTGTGCACATTTTGGTTTGGTTCGTTCCACCTGTCGCGGGCAGACGCATCAACACACGACCACAATCCGGACATTCTACAGAAATCATTGCCATGAGAAACTACCTCCTAAAATTATTCAATTGTCGCCAAGTGATTCGGCTTAGTTGCCATCACAAGAATCTTTTTAAGCCCCTTTGTCTCCTGTAGTTTTTTCTGGTACTCCACTTCACTGGGGAATTCATTGTTCAACCATTGGATGTAAAAAGCATACGACCCCTTCTGTGCAAACATATCATCATACATTTTGTTCAACACACACTGATTGCCTGTTACTTCACCCAGTGAATACTTTTTCACGATTTCATAAAATTGATTACGATGTTCCACGGCTTCTTCATAGGAGTGACATTCCAACGCGTCCGGAACAGTTCCGAAAATGATTTTCAGTTCAAGATTTGCAAGCAGCGACATGGTAAATTTAATTTTAGGCTCATACGATGTTACGACATTATTATTTTCATCAAACACATCATACTGAATGGCAAATCTTACAGCTGTATCAAACTGCTCTTTCGCTGAAGCGTTCTTCTTCAGATACGAAAGCATCTTGTTGGCATAGATTTGATACTGTACCTGCTGGTTTGCCTCTTCCATCTCATCCGTCCAGTCAAAATCCAGCGGATGCTCTTTGATCCATGTACATATAAAATTGACTTTTTTCTGTGCTACATCCCTCTCTGCTTCTGTATACAAAGAATAATAGTTTTGGCACTCGGAGATATCCCCCATTCTGTCGTCCAGCGCCTTATAAAGATAACACTCAATTTTAGCCAGTGCAGAAATATTCACGTCCGGATTCTGCAAATGCTTTTCCAACGACTCTGCCGACCAGAAATCCATAAATTCTTTGCGTTCAGCCGCAGTTTTCGCCCTTTTTGCGGCACGTTCTTTTGGATCTATCAGCAGTTCTTCCAGCGTGCTCTTGTCTAATGGAGATAATATTTTAAGCAACCTGCTGATTTCCGGCTCCGTAAAGTAGTCTGCCTGACTGCATTTAATGTCATGGCTCATAAACATGCATCTACCGTTTTCCGTGTTATTTTCGATTTCTCTCGTATAAAGGTTTTTATACAGTTCAATATCAAAATTATCTACAAGCACTCTCAGCAATTTAATGATGGTTTCATTGTTCTCCATTGCCGGGATATCCCATGTCTCATTTTCCGGGAGTTCTGCCAGTAGTTTTTTTACCTTCTTGGTTGCTGACCAGAACTTCAAATGTCTCAAGAAATCGCAATCGCCGCTGTAACCGAATCGATATGTTCCAAGCTCGCAAACATTGCCACTCATTCGATCTTCATCCGGAAGAGTCATCACTGTATAGCCAGATAGTTTTAGTTCATCATAATCTACTGCAACCGTGTCGTCATCCATATCTTTTCCGCGAATAATGCAATAAAGTTTTTCCGGCGTAAAAGCAAGAAAGTCGCTGTAAAAAGCAGCAATTGGGCCGTTAGCTTCCTGGTCAACATCACCTGCATACTTTGCATAGTATTTTTCAAATTCTTCTGAGCCTTTTAAGTACAGCGCATTTCCCTTGGTCAGTTGCTTATCAGCCATTATCTTGTAGAAGCACTGAGTTTCCTCTTTGGGGTGAGTCGCCGTATACTTTTTGCCGCCAAGTTCTGACTGCATCCGAATCGCATACGGTTCCAGTTCGGTTTGCAACAGCGCATACTTTTTGACAAGCCGTTTTGCAAACTGCACATCTGCTCCCAACTGTTCCAGGTTGTCCCCTTTCATCTCCAGATTCATCTGGTATTCTAGTTCAGAAACACAGGTCTCTTTTGCGCAGTCCACAAACGAATCGTAAATACCAAGGTATTTTGTAATATCCTCCAAATCTCCCGCACCACTGCCAAAATACAGATATGCGATTGCATAGAGATTTGCATCATATGGATACTGCATGGTATAGGTTTTCAAGAACTCCGCTATCGTGTTCTTATCAATGCTACCTTGGTCAAAATTATCTACCAGTTCTTCGCATATATTTTTCTCCTGCTGTGCACTGGCCAGAATATCCGTTTCTATTCCAAGCGAATCGGTATACTCAATGTCAACATTATCCCCAAACGCCCGGAAGATCATATCAATAGCCCGTTCGTATTGCTCTGTATCAAACACAGCTTTTAATTTTTCCGCAAAGGCCCTTTGTTCTTTACTTGCATGTGCAGAATCCATAAAAGAGTTGGCAAATCGGTTCACCGCAGAAGTCGCTGCTTTGTTTGCTGTGTACAGCGCATTTTTCTGGGACTGTGAAAGATCCGATACCGCAATTTCTAGATTCCGCTGCCCACTGCGGAGCGCCGAAATATAGTCGATATATTCATGACGTCCTTGTTCTTTTTCAGGATAGAACTGCTCATACAGTTCAATCATATGCTCAAACACATGCAGGAAATCCCGGCAAGATTCCTGAGCAATCTCCCGATACTTCCAACGGAAATTCTGGATTACATCCGGTTTCACGCTGCGGCGGCGTAGGCCGCTCGTAGTAGCACGCAAAGTGCTTTCCTGCGCCTCCTTGAATGCTTGTGCAAAGGTCAGCATCGTTTCGTAAAAATGGTCACCGCAGGCACCCGGTTTGTTTAAAGTTTCTGCCTGTTTATCCAGATAAAATTTGCGTGCCTCCTGCAAAATCGGCTTCAGTTCCCGTGCGACACCATTATACGCATCGAATGATTTATCGAACACGATCACCTTTTGGAGGTAGTAAAAGCTCTGACTTCCATCCTCAGGCTTTTCCTCCGCAAACCTTATTCCACTTTTGGGGGAGATATTGATGTTCGCCGGATCAAAAAGTTCCTGCCGATACTCTTCCTCAAAATAGTCTTCCATCTTCTGCCACTGGCTGATGTCTGGCCATTTGCCTGTTATCAGGATTCCAAGCAGCAAACTATAGACCTCAGGCTGTTTTTCAAGCCATTCACGGAACTCTTCTTCGGACAGACCGTACTCATCCAGAAGGCCCACACCCGAAATCAACGCGTTTTCAGCCGGACTGAGATTATCATTTATCACTTCTTTCAAGCCGCCATGATAGACTTCATCCAAACAGGAATAGTCCAATGCACTGATTTCCTCTTGTAGCAGATTCAGTTCATCCTCTTCTGAACCCCAATAGGATAGTTCCTTAGAACCTTCCGGAATCAGTAGTCCGTCCAGCATGCCAATAGCCTGTTTTAGATTTGAATATAATTTCGACTTAACCATGTTATACCTCCTTGTCGGACGTTTGCTCTTCGTCCGGTTATCTTTATATAGAGTAGGCATAAGCAACATAGTTGTTTGCCATTCTACCAATCGTACCCCGGCTTTCACGAATCGCAGCCACACCAATGCTGTCCGCCGACAACTGTATAACCTGTTTCATGTGCCGCAGTCTATGCAACATCTTTGATTGCTATTCCTTTAAAGCCTGTATGTCCTTTACAATAGTAACAGAAAGGCCGGTGATACCGAGCGTTTTTTCGTAGAACATAACGATTTATACTATTGTTAGTATACGACTTATCTAATTACCAGTCAAGACTTCAAAAGATAAAATCGTAAGTACATACTACGATTTATCCAAGGAGGTTAACCCATGGAACGAGAGAAGCCCACATTTGATATCCTAGGCCGTATTGAGCGGGAACGCCTTTCCCGTGGCTGGTCTGAGTATGCCCTCGCAGAAAATTCTGGCTTGACACAATCTACCATTTCTACATGGCGCAGACGGAATCTTCAGCCCAATGTAGCTTCTCTTGAGAAAATCTGCTCCGGCCTCGGTATCTCGCTTTCCCAGTTCTTTCAGGAGGAAGACTCTGTTTACTTAAGCCCCGATCAAAAGGAAATTCTTGATCTATGGGCTAAACTCTCTCCTGCTCAAAGAACAGCGGTCTCTCAAATGCTGCGTTCCTTCCTGTATATAAAGGAAGAGGTATAAAATTTTTTCCGCTCGTGAGCCGCTTGTGTCAAAAGCGAATTTCCGCGAGCACCCTCTCACGGCACACCCATTTTCAGAATGGGTGTGCTACAGGGGCGCTTGCAAAAATTCACTTTCGACACGCGCGTCTCACTCACGGACTATGTTTTTGTAGCTTCTTATATAAGATAAAATTCAACTATTCCACAGCAAAATACGGTCAAGCCCATGAAGGACTTGACCGTTTTATCATTTTGAATAATAGGTTTTAGATACAAGATTCCCGAATTTTTGCAAGATCACTGTTCAGAAGCGTTTCATGTTCCAGAAGCTCTTTCTGGACAGCAAGCAGAAAATACTTATTATTATGAAGAATCTTATATGCTCTTCGGTAAAGTTCTTCCAGTTTTGCTGACTTGATGGCTTCATTATAAGAAAGTCTCTGCTCAGACATTCTGTTGTCCCCTGATTCAATTCCTACGAAGCCACCACCTACAAAGTGACACAGCCAAATATCCATGAGCTTATCTGCTTGCTCTATATCGGCCGATGCCTGAATATCCATAACACCATAGATCAGAGACACACCCGCTCTGCCTGCCAATGTTTTGGTTACTTCATCCAGAAATTCCTCCTCATTTTGTGCATAAGTAGCACAGCCATTTACCATACCACCGATCACACCTTGGCTTCCGCGAACCGTGACAATTCCAATGCTTCCGGGGTGAAGAACTTCTCCGACCACTGCATGGGCAGCTTCATGTACTGCAATCTTCTGCAACTCTGTGGAGTCGGTTTCCTTATCCGTCTTTTGGAGTTTATATACCACCTGAAGAAGAGCTTCTGTGATATCTTCCTTCTGGATGTGCTCATGACCTTGATAGACACTATTCAGCGCAGCAAGGTTCATTACCGTTTCCAGTGTAGCACAGCTTACCTTGGACATAGCCTTGACGATATCTGAAATCAGTACATCCTCTGCCAAATCTTTATCCCTGAGATAGTAGCTGACAATGTTCTCTGCATTCTCTCCAATCGGAGGTTGCAGATAGATCACATAATCAAATCTACCCGGTCTCAACAGGGATGGTGGCATATACCTTGTATCGTTAGTAGTAGCAATCACAAAAAGATCTGTGTCCTTTGCATCATCAATACAGGCTTGCAGACAAGCCCATTCCGGAGCATAGGGAGAGGTGGATTCCACATAGAGGTTCAAATCTTCTAGGAGCAGTATACTAGGTGCGTCCTCCTTCGCCATAGCAAATACAGCCCTTAATTCATCCAGAAAACTGTTTTCCTGACTGGTTTTACGAAAAACAAAGGGCTTCCGTTCGGACTCTTCCATCAGGATAGATGCCAGCAGACTTTTTCCAAGACCAGGATCAGATTCCATCAGCAGCCCTCTTGGAATAGAAATGCCCTTTCTTTTATAAACCTCCGGTCTTTTTAGAATATCCAGAATCTGACGCAGAATCTCTTTCGTAGATTCGTAGCCGATAACTTTTTCATCAAACTTATCCATTGTATTCTCCCTTCTTATTTGCGCTTTGATTTTTTGTTCTGATTCATTTGACCTTTTGCTGTCAGAGAAATGCTTCCGTATCGAACGATATCATCGCCATACAATGCAGCTTCTCTTGACTGTCTCATTTGGATATTATTTTGAAGCATCTCGTCAAACTCAGATTTCCATTGATTTGTTACCGTTACAAGCATATTCCACTCAGATTCCCATTGAATATGAAACATATTCTGTGTTTGAAACGATACTGCACAAACTACAAAATGAATATGTACATTAAATCTATCCGCATGAATTCCATAGGCTGTAATATAACCTTTCTTCGCATAGATACTTGCTATTCTTTCTGCTAGAGATACTACATCCTGTGGCAAAATACAATCTGTTGCTGCGAAGGAAACAATGCGGTGTTTTGCAAACTGCGGAATACCTTTATGTCTTCTCCTGACTTCAAAAAGCATCAGATGATAAACTGAACTCGGATCACACAAATATTCATTGGGAATCATCGCTGGCTGACAACCTGCTAAGGTATTTGTTATAGTATTCGCTCTTTGACTATCTTCTGCTGTTTTATCTAATCTAAGAATATAATGCAGTAACCGTTTTAAATCTTCCAAAGTTTCATACTTCTCATTTTTGAGTTCGATATAACACATATCTATGAACCTCCTCTTTTATCCCTTCCAGATCTTTTTCACTCGCATAATATCCAATATTAGATATAATTTCATCAACAAGGTCTGCATCTATTTTGGTAAAATAGATTGCGCTCTTAAATACTTCTGTGGCATTTTTACCAGTTTCATTCATTCTCTGTTGTAAATGAACTTTATCTCCATCTGTTAATCGTATACTAAAGATATTTCCCATTATAATCACCTTCTTTCTATCTATAGATTTCATAAAGATAAATTAATATCATTGAAAATATAGATGAGAATTTATAGAATAAAATATTATTTATGACGGCATCCGCCTCCCCCTCCTAGCAAGAATAGCCAAATGTATATACACTACACATTCGGCTGCTCTTGTGCGACTGTTTGTACTACAACTATTCCATTCAGCCGCTTTATCCTAATGTTAGTGCCGTTAATAAAGATTAACATTCACCTTCCTTCTGCTCTATACATTATTTAGCATTAACATTGGATTACCCGTATGTACATCACTCCATCAAGCACTACTTTCAGGCAATAGAAAACCCACATGGAACATCATCCATGTGGGCTTTTTCATGTTACCACCCAACTGATTTCAGGTGGGATTCTTGTATAATATATTCCTGCACTGCTCTCTTGGGGATCTTCCAGGATCGGCCGATTCTCATGGCCTTTATCTTTCCTGACTTCAATAGCTTATAGGTGGTGTTCATACCACATCCCAGCATATCGGCAACTTCTTCTGGAGTAATCAGAGTGTCATAGCAATCAAACATAACGGCAAATCCTCCTTTTGTGAGTTACTATAATGTTGCCGAAGGTCAAATCACACCAGATACAGAGAAAGGGCGACCACTTGCGTGATCGCCCTGAATTTATGTCAAAATGCTATTATGTGTCTCTTGTTCCTACACTTTCAAAAAAATTTTGCTTGTAAATTCCTATTTTCATGACTTTAGGAAATATTTAACGCTCAAATTTTTTCAGAAGTGTAGGATGCATATTTTAATTCTTGTCTGGACTCCACCCTATCACTGGTTGGTTTCTTTCAATAAACAGAAGTTTCATATAGTTTAAATAATCCCCATCAACTTTTTTCGGTATCATTTTATCAAGCTCGAATAGTGTAATTGGAGCTTCCATTGTCTCAGGTTGATCCAACATTCCAATTATATACTCAGATAGTGCTCGAATCATCTCAGGACGTCTCTTTATTTTTTTCAGCTCCAACAACGTATCTTCTGATATTCCAGATTCAAATTCGATTTCATTTTCATTGATATAACTCGATAGATATGCAAACATTTTTTTGAGAATTTCTGCACTATCTTTTGTTTCATTTTTTACCGCGCTATATAGTAACACGCAAAAACATGTATTATATAGCGGAATACACCACTCAGAAAAGAAATCAGCGCCTTCTTCATATGCATATTTCCATGTTTGCACAATATCCTCTCTCCGGTCCGTAGTCCCCCAATTTCCATCTACAGCATTTGAAATATTCTCTTTCCATGTTGTAGCTGGATTTCCTTCTTTCATCTCTTTTAATGTCTCAAAAGCCATATCCACTAGTTCGGCCCGGTTAAGAATATTGTTGCATTTAAAAATTTTCTCCAATCTGGTCACCGATTCTTTATCGAAGAAAGCTGTTCCCATTGTATTATAAACCTTGACCACATTATTCCACAGACGCATCACAAGCTGTACTCCAAGTGCTTGTTCAACTCTAATTCTAATATATAATCGGTCAGCCGATGTCAGTTTATCTTCTTTTCTCAATTCAATGAGATCTTTATATGTTTCTACGATTCCTACGATCACTTTTTTTGCAATTTGATCATTAGATTGTCCACTCTCTGCTTTGTTATGCGTTTCCTGTGCCTCTTTTATTATATTGATTTTTTCAAAGCTTTTGCTTTTTCTTCGGAATACAGCCGCTACGTCCAAATCGCTTAATTTAAGCCCTTTTACTTCCCGCTCACCCTCTCGGAATTCACTAGGTCCTTCTACAAAGAACCCATTAAAGTATGGCATAAGTTCCAATTTCTTATTTATGCCCTGAATACTTGTATTCAAAGCATGATTTCCTGACGACTTTTTATTTTTCTTTTTTGTGTCTATGCTTAAAGAGCCATTATCTTCTCCGTTTTTATTAATAATAATTTTACCCGGTTGAAAGTTATAAACCTTATTTTGAATCAAGTAATCCATCCCTGCAATTACACCGTCTTTTACATTATTTTTATCAGATTCAAAATAAGTATATTCTACTGCATCATATGCGCTTATAGGATTTCCCTTTCCAATTAATTCGCGCAACTGGCAATAAAAGTATACAACTGCATTTTTCTTAAAAAATTCCAGCCTTCCATCAAAATAATTAAGGGAGCCTGAACATATAACTCCAAACGCCATCGATGGCCTGTCTTCGACCAAGGGATCAAACAACTCATACGCGCTTTTCCCCACCCAGTCAACTAGATTTTCCTGCTTTGGCATTTTTCGGACGTCTGGCATATCTAATCGAAAACTGTACCTTAAGATACTGTCGGCGACATTGCACCGCCGTATAAAGTCGTTCACTAACTTCTCCGCTGCTTCATCCTGCTTTTCTTGATTTTTCTTCATTCGTATACCTCAGTTATTTTAAATATTATATTTCATGCAGTTTTTCAAGGCAAACTCATTCATTTAATTCATTATATCATATATAGTTCTTTTTTCAATAACATTCTATCGTTTAAAGAAGCACTTCTACCTCTTTGTTGCGATTTAGCTCAAAAAAGACTATCCTATGGTCACCGGAAGCGCTCCGGGGACTGAGCCAAGCAAAACAAGGCTCACTCGATGCCTAACACACATAACCAGCAGGAGGTATAACGATGATCTACAATATAGCATAGCCCTTGAGGCACCGGCACCTTGCTACGAAGGAAACGTAGCAGTTGATCCTTGAAAACTAAATATAGAAAAAGGGAGATGTATGGCATGAGTATCTATCAAGCGCCGCAAGTTCCGCAGCCAGCTGTCACATTTGGAGGTGGCAATTATGTAGATTTATCGACAGTAAACATGCTGCAGGCGCAAAACGCTGCTCTGCAGCAGGAAAACGTTGCTCTGAAAAGTGCGAACCAGTCTCTGCAGCAGCAAAGGGAGAATCCGATTTGTAAAGCAGCTAATCGCGCTTACCTGCGAGAATTCACCGCATATAAAACAGAGAGTCTCGTAGAATTTCCCGACGGAAGGTACTACCTTGTTAAGGAAAACCCTCTTGGTGAACCTTACAAGGTTGTCAAGCCCGTGTCAGACTGTACAGAATTCTCTGCTCGATATGCGATCGATCCACGGGACGGCTCTAAGAGCATTGAAGTCCAGTACAGACTTCCTAACGGAACTCTTTCAGGCTTCCGTGTTGCCGATGACAAATTTCAGCAGAACGCTTTGATTCAAGGATTTTACAAAAGCGGCGGCACACTCCGCTGTGGAAAAGATGGTCCCCGGTTGTTTTATATGCTCGTTGCGCAGCTTTTGAGTAAGCACGAGATCTATTTTCAACCTATACCTGGGTGGAATATCAACGCCTCAAGATGGTTTTTCAAAGAGTCGGCAGGATGTGAGGCGCCGCTGGATAGTCCGATTCTTCGTCCTGATGCTCTGACATCCGAAGACCAGATGATGATGGCCGCGGTCATCGGATTATCCTTCTTGAAGACACGTCTTCCTGAAGACATGCAGCCGACTAAGCCGTTTGCTGTGATCTCTGAGAGTTTTTCGATCACAACAGAGATCACTCTCAATTGCAAGCTCGCCGAGCTTAAAAAGCAGCTGAACCATCATCGAGACGACTTGCTCATCCATGTCCGTGGTGGATTTGCGTCCAACCGGTATCAAAAAGCTACGAATTATGATTACCTCTCCGATGAAGCCGAGAAGGGAAGCGCGAGTCGTTCGATCTACATTGTTCAGGCAAAAGAATTGACGCCGGAGATTCGTGAGCATTGCATTCCGATCCAGTTAAATCCGGCAGAGGCTTGCTCCGCTACTACCGGTGTAGATTCTGTAACATGGAGTGATTTGATTTCCTTGGTAGAGGGCAATCCAAACGAATTTGATTCCCGCGTGTATCGCGCATATAAGGAGGAACGTGACAGAATGGAAGGATCAAGTTTTTGTCAGGAAATTGCCGTTTTACGTGCTGTAAGCGAAATCATTTGCTGGACGTTTTCTCAAAAAGCGTCTTTATCCGAAGAGAAGGTTCGAGATGCTTATAAAACCGCCTTCGATCACTATCCTTCCCGGTGGGATTCTATGCTAAACACAACCGCATCGGATTGCTTCCGCAATGCCCTTTATGCAGCTGCACGCGAACAGACCATCCGATTCCGGGACATTGGTGACTTAGACGAGACTTATTGCAAAGAAAAGGAGGTACTATATGATGAGTATAAGCTCTATCTCACCCTTGATCTTGTGAAACGTTTGGCTGCAAAGCACATGCCGGAATTTCTTACATCTGACGTTCTGGCTCAGCTGACTGAAGCTGGCATTCTTTCGAGCTCTATCGTAAAGACGCTCACGCTCTCTACCGGGCATTCCAAAAATGTCAGGCTTCGATCAATTAATCGCAGCTTTGTGAATGGATATGGTCGTCGTGACATTACAACTATTTCAACCTAAAGGAGGTTATATTATGATTTCAAGGCCAGAAATCCAGGCATTCCTTGGCACGTATCAGGAAGGTGCTGAAAAATTCCCGGTCCACCTTCAACTTCACCCCGGAGTTGATCCTTCCAGTATATTTCTCACTGGATCAAGCGGCAGCGGAAAATCCACGGCGGGGCAATGCATGGCAATTCAGTTCGCTAAGCAAAAAATCCCCTTGCTCGCATTGGACCTTGGACACACTTTGTCGCCTGATCACATTTGCCCACCGCTGTCCTCTGAATTTGAGGCACTGGCAATCAGGCATGATCTCTACAATGAATCTGTGGCCACCGACATTCTCAATCCTAAACCTTGTGGAAGCAATACAGAGTCCCCCTATGACACGGCCTATGGTCTTTGCCAGATCATTGGACAAAATAATCGTTTTGGCCCTGCTCAAATCGCATCGCTCACAGCCGAGGTCAAAACGATTGTGGAGTACCGGGAAATTTATCCCCATATCTTCCCAAGCATTCTTAAGGCATTGAAAAGTTCCACTTCTGCAAATGTCCGCATGTTGGGAAATCGACTGGAGCCGCTTCTCCAGCATGATATGTTTGAACGCCGCCAAAACGGAAGCTCTTCCCTTCCGATTTCGCCTCATATACATATTTTTGATGTGAGCAGCTATCCTGATACAATCAGGACTACCTTGGCAGAACTTCTGTTATACGATTGGTTTCGCTCCGCTCGTGCGCTGCAGATTCCCATCGTTATCATGGTCGATGAAGTGCAGAATCTTAGGCTTGGTCGCGGCACGATTCTGAACCGAATTATCACAGAAGGCCGCAAGTTTTCAATCGGTTCTATTCTAATCTCACAATCCCTGAAGGGCTTTGCTCCAGATGAGCAGTTGGCGTTGAGTCAGACTGGAACCAAGCTTTTCTTCAAACCGCCGCTCACGGAAATTCGAACCTGTTCCGAGATGCTAGCCGAACCAGTTCGGCGTTCCGGAACGGTCGAGCTTCTTAAAAAGCTGAAGGTCGGTCAGTGCCTTCTGTTATCCGATTTCACATACATCGGAGACTCGCTCCAACCCAGCTCCGACTGTATTCAGGTAAGCATCAGCCTTCCGACATCTATTATTAAATAAACAAGTAGGAGGATTTATCATGAACATCCCGGATGGATTTTTTGAAAACCCTGTTTCTCCCGAGTACGCTGATCTGCTTTCAACTATGGGCGCTCCAATTTACTTTACAACGCCTCCATGTTGCCACTCCGGCGATTGTGGATACATCGATTGTTGTGCTATCACGCTGCGTGACCAGAGCCTATTCTTTAACTGCGGCTATGTCGTTCCCCCTTTAAACGCCCAATATGAGGAAGTACAACCCGATTTGCATTCTTTGGAGCGTTATGACTTCTCAAAGGAGCCAGATCTTCCCTGGTACCCTTAATCGCCCTTTAAGAGTCCTATATCTCAAAAAGATATGCTTATTATGAAAAGCCACCTGTGCTTTCCATCATTTTGCGAAAGGAGAGAAAAGTTATGATTGATAAGCAACAGGATTTTCTTACACTAACAGGTGCGGCTCGCCGTGCACGGAGCGAAGGTTATGATATAACATACCACGGTCTCCGCAATCTCGTAGCCGCCGGTTACATAAGTCACGTACCGAACGGATCACGTATCTACGTGTTTTACCCCAATGTGATCCGCTTTCTCCAGAAGGGGCTCACGGCTGAGCAGAGCCTGGACTACCAGCTCTCCCGCGCCCGTAACTGATCTAACCGTTCGCCCTCAGTATCCTCCGATGCTGAGGGCATTTTTTGAAGCAGGAGGTTCAAATCTATGTTCTGTGAAAATTGCGGTCATCAAATCTCAGATACCGCTAAATTCTGCTCTGCCTGCGGTCATCCCGTTGGCACAGCGCCATCCCCCGGTACAGTAGCTCTACCTGCCGTTCCAGCCAAACGAGAATCGCCCCGGCTGAAAGCCTCGTCTGGCAATGGCAGCATCACACGAATGTCCGGGACACGCCGGAAGCCATGGTTGCTCCGAATGCCAATCCCTGATCCTCACACCGGAATTACAGTCATGAAGGCTGTTGGCACCTACGTCACCCGTGAAGAAGCCGAGGCGGTACGCGCCGAAATGATGAAGCGTCCGGCCACACCCTATCAGGACTCTACCCTGCAGGACTGCTTCCGGATGTTCAAAGAGTCCCGTGAATATAAGGGCCGGTCCGATAAGGCTCGCGAGCTCTATGACATTGCGTGGAAATATCTCCGTCCGCTGTGGCACTTCAAAATTGCCGCCCTCTATGCGCAGGACTTTCAAAACATCTTAGACAAGATGGCCGATAACGGCCTGTCTCAAAGTATGTTGGAAAAAGAGCGTACTCTTATCAGTAAGCTGTATCGCACAGCCATTGGCTGGCGTGTCGTGGATGCCAACCTTGCATCTGTCCTGAAAGTCGAAGGACGCAAATCCCCGGAACGCGAAATCTTCACGGATGAACAGGTAACACTGATTTTGAATCAGAAGAACACTCCCACGGGGCAGATGGTAATTGCTCTTCTGGCCTGTGGAGTGCGTATCTATGAGCTGCTGCACTTCAAACACGAAGATTTTCACCGCACGGAATCCGGTGCTTATCTGATCGGCGGCTGCAAGACCGAGGCCGGACGCAACCGCATCATTCCCATTCTCGACTTTGGCATTCCGGTTTTTGAACATGCGTATGCCACCTCTGTGGAAAACGGTCCGCTCTTTCCCAATGGAAAAGGCGGTTTCTGGAATGAAAAGAACTGGCGTAACCGCAAATTCTATCCTTTCCTGGAGGAAATCGGCATCCAGCCGAATCCTTACGACGAAAATGGTAAGCGCAAACCGGAGTTTGCCGGGAAGCTTGCCACCTATACGCCCTACACCACCCGCCATACCTACGCCAGCCTTTGTGACCGCGCAAGCGTCAACAAGGATATCCTGAAACGCGCTGTCGGGCACACGCCCAAATCCAAAACGTTAGATGAAGTCTATCTCCATCCGAAAGCGACCCAGATGATCGAAGCCTTTGATAAGGCCAATCAGCTGGTCAATGATGAAGTTCTGACCACAACGAAGGCATAACAACTTCAAAGAGAAAAGCTGCCGATCCGTGAGAATCTTTCTCTCATGGATGGCAGCTTTCTTTTTTTGTTTGCACAATCTGTGTCAGGTCTCATCGCTTCATTCTTATTTAAAATTCAGCGGTGGAACTTTCTCCATCAGATCCTCCACGTTGCAATTCAGCGCACGCGCAAGGCGAAGCAGCGTTTCTGCTTGTGCTTTGTTGATGTTCTTCTGTCGCTGTTCGTACTGCTGGATGGTACGCACAGGCACATCAGCCTGTCCTGCCAGTTCCGATTGGCTCAATCCGGCCAATGTGCGCATGGCTTTCAGGTTTGTTTCCGGCTTTGCCGCACGGTACAACTCGTTCATCTTGTCTGCAAACTGCCGTACATCCATCTCGTGGTAGGGCGTATACAGCAGCCGCACTTTCGTGATAGACACTGCCTGTTCAATCTCCGCAAAACGCAGACCGGTCAGCCACTGGTAATAGGCAAGAGCCCAGCCTGTCCAGTATTCCGGGCTGCGGTCGTAGGCATACGAGGGTTTCTGCATGGCCACGACTTCGCCCGCCTGCTCCAGTACAGCGCGGGCAAGTTCTACACCGGACAAGCCCACCAACACAGAACAATCCCCCTGCTCGAACCGGGCAGACAGTTCACTGGTCACAAACCACTGCCATGCCGTCTCCAACGGATAATGCAGATCGTTGACAAGATAATCCAACATCCGGGCAAGATTTTTCTGTGCAGCAGAAAGATAGCTTTTATCGTAAGCGTGGATCATTGGGCTTCATCTCCTCGTCGAGAATCGTGGTAATATAAAGGTCTCCCCTCTGACGGCGGTTGCGCTCCACGTCAAAATATTGGCGGCGGGCTGTCTGGTCACGGAAGGCCTTTTTCTTATACCATTCTTTAGAGTCTGCGGTCTCATAGCCGAGAAATTCCAGCTGTTCAAAGGCCGCTTTGCTTTTCAGCACGAACTGCTGCCCCAGCTTGCCCAAGCGCATGGCATTGCACAACTGGCGGTAAGAGATTGCACCGTTGATAAAATCGGATACAAAGGAAAAATAGCTGTCATCTGCCCTGTAGCCAATGATGATATCAGCAGACTTATAGTCGAGGTGAAAAGTGTTCATCAGGTATTCTTTGGCTTCTGCGGCCAGCGGGGCAGAAGTATCGAATTCGCGGTTCTCCAAAAGAATCGTCAGCCAATGCAGCATCGTGTAACCGGGAGCGTTCAAATCCAGAATGGTCAAACCGTCGCATTCGATTTTATACCGGTTAGCGTAGCCATTGTGGTCGATGCCAACGCCCCACTCTTTGGCCATGTTGGGGTTCTGAGTGCAGTAAAAGCCGATGCCATAGTCATTGTAGGGCTTGCCATAGCCGAACTTTGGCTTTTCAATAATATGATCCGAACCGTGATAAATTGTTTTTTCCACAGAACCGCCTCCTCGCTCTAATTATACTCCCGCAGGAGTATACACGCAAGAGCTTTATATGAGAATTACGCTATGCACAACACACGATGTTTTCTGTTTTTATATTATCGATTGGTTTCCCGCAAAAAATTTTCCATCTGGATGACATTGCTGCGGAAAGTTTCATCAAAAACGTCCAGAGCTTTTTCTCTTTGCTGCACAGTAGCCGCTGTTTCCAGCAGCAAAAACGGAAGCTTGCAGAAATCATCGACGGCAAGGCCATATCCCTTAGTTGCATCCGCACAGGCCCGGGCGCAAAAAGTGTACAGATTTTCCCACCAAGCAGGGCTGTTTTCTTTTCTGGATTCCAGAAAAAAATGGATTAAAGCGTACTCAGCCCGGTTTGCACACCGTTCCACAAAAAGCCGTAAAACGTCCGGATCGTGAGGCCCAGGCTCCCGACAATACTGCCACACGATATGCTGCGGGATTTCCTGGCAATTTTGCAGCGTATAAAGCAGCAACCGCTTGGCAGCGGTGTTCTTAGGCTCCTGGTTTAGGTCGTCGAAACACTGATCCAAAATTCCATAGGCCTGCTCTGGCATATACTGCCGTTGGAAAAGGTAGGCATGGACATCGAGATTTCCCTTGATGCACAGCTCAGCCAGAATATGGGCAGCATTACGAACAAGATCCTGCTCCGTTTCGCTCTGCTCAAACGCCCAGATCAGACAGACACGGCACTCTTCCGGATGGACTGGGTAAAGCTGCATGATAAACCATCCGGATGTATAGTGTAAAATGCAACGCGGATCTTGCTGCAAAACTTCCCAATAGCCTTCGCAGGCAAAAGGCTTGTCTACTCTACTGACTGCTGCAAGTGCATCTATCACGGCATAGCGAACCGAAGGATGCGGATCCTGAAGACCATGCTCGAGGACGGTCTTCCAATCCTCTACTTTTTCCGGGTACTTCCATAAAGTTTCTGCGATCGTTCGGAACGCATACCCCCGGATGCTGTTCAGCACGTTGTCCTGGAGACACTGACAGGATTTGTTCTGTGGGTCGTTACTCGATGTTATATTGTACATGTTTTCCTGCGGGTTTTTATGCGCAACAGCCAGAAAGCGCAGACGCTGATAGCTTTCAGCAGACCAAGGGGCGTCCGGGTGGTTGATCAGTAAACCGCAAAATCCTGAAGCCAGCTCATACTCCATCTCCGCTGTCATGCAACGTGTGAATTTTTCTGCAATAGCTTCAACAGTTTCAAACCCGACCGCATCAAATACTTCTTTTTTGGCGAATACATTCAGAATTGCCGCCGAATAATGCGCATCAATCTGCTCGGGTAGTTTTTCTGCAATACCAGCCAGCCGCAAAGGCTCTGTGACGAAAAAGTTTTCCAGTGTCCGGGCAAACTCTCTGGGAGAGGATTCCAGTCCCGGCCGATGGAAGTACTGCTGAATGGTACCACGAGGTGATAGATGCGGCATGTCAGAAGTGAGCAATCGGATCCATGCCGCATCGCTCAGCTTTTCTGCATGATCTGCAATGGACGAACGAACGATATAGCTTTCTATGAGTCCTCCTTTTTTATACCATACATCTCCAAAACCCTGTTCTTTCCGACGCTGCAGCACAGCTTGCAGCGCTTTGCTTTTGTTTCTGGCTGGATCCATCGCGGGCAAAAGCGCTTCCTGCAGGCTACCCCAGTAGGGCCAATACGCTTTCAAGCTGAACCGATCTCGTGCATTTTCCAGCATATCGGGAGAGTGATAGGAAACAACGCGCTGCTCCATTTGGTCAAATTGGGCATCGGACCAGAAGGGAGAAAACTTTTTCAACACCTCTGCCGCATAGGTCATCATCCGCTCTTCCGGGCTCGTTGTGTCTAGAAAGTGTTCCGGGAACTGCTCCATCAGCCATTGATAGGCTAGCGTGGCGTCTCGTTCCGGTAAAAGCAGGAGCGTTTTTAAGATCCATTCATGTTCCAGCCAAGATACTGTATGCAGGTGATTCACTACAAAGTTTTCTACATACGGCAGATCCTGCTGTACCAGCTGCTGCAACGAATCCTGTATCAGCTTTACGTAGCAGCGCACACCATCGTAATGTCTATTATATGCTCGCCATTGCATCCAAACCTCCTCCCCTTTGGATGCCTCAATTACCAACGGACACAGAGCTTCCAGTACACCCTTGGGGCGTTTCTGGGAAAGTTCCATGAATTTTGGTGCGATATATTCCTGATGTGACAATGTTTGTCCAAAAACAAGAGCCAGATATTCCACCGCCTTATCAGGGCATGTTTCCACCCATGATTCGTACTCACTGGTATTCAGCCCCAGGGTTGGCTGTGTTTTCAGAATCTGCAGACATAGTTCAACCGTTTGGCGTTCCAGATTTTTGTGCATCCAGAACAGCCTTAAGATATTCTGGTCGTTTTCTGGTGTTTTTCCAATACAGGGCAGCACGGCCTCTCTTACAAAAGTCTGGTCGCTCGTCACAAGCGGGCTCAGCAGCCACAACGCCGTGGGGTCGGCCCAAGATGCGGCAAACCCGGCCGTTACATACTGCCGAATAAATGCACTGTGCCCCCAGAAAACACGGTGCAGGATTGTTTTTCTCCAGACATCTTCATTCCAGTGCGCCTGAATGAACGCCATGATTTTTTCTCCGGGAGCCTCTATCTGCCCGAGCGCTTCCCAAACGGTACACTTGTAATAATAACGGATGTTTTTGCTGCTCAGAAAACTTTCGGCTCTGTCTAAAAACAATGTTGTGCCAGCGCGCAGCAACACTTGCCAGAGCATCTGCAGCCGCACCCGATATTCCGGCCCCTGGGCATTGTACGAAGGCAAAAGTTCGTCCACCTTTTTCCTGTGCAGAATATCTTGCAGCCAGCACTCTACATTCAGGTAATCGGCCATGCTTTGATGAACAAATGCCAAACAGCCTTCATTTCTGTATAATACGTTTTCTGAAATCAGGAATTCCTGCACCTGCTGGTTGCCCGGGAGAGCCATCTCCGGGACACAAGGAGTTTCCTGCATCAAGCTCAGTAAAGCGTTTAGAAATGACTCGATGGCATCTGCGTGGATGTTTTTTTGTTCTCCATGCTGAATGATCTGCGTTTTCCATTCTTTCATCAGGTCAACCGGAGTAGTAAACGCATTATCTTTTCGTGCATCCTCCAGGAACTGCCAGATGTATAAGTAACAGGGGGTTCGCAAAATGCGTTTCATGGCTGGCAACATACAGGCATAACGTTCTTTGCCTACAAAAGTTTCCACCCGTTCTTCGTCCCATGCGTGCAATTCGATTGGCTCCCAGAGACCAGACTGTTCAGGGGTTGCCGATGTGCAAAGCCTGCGCAGCGCCAAATCGTTTTCGTAGTCAAACTTGCGGCTGACCAAAATGACCCGGACAGTCCGGTCTCCTCCGCAGCTTAAAGCCTGCACCTGCTGTAGCATCTCTCCGCAGACGTCCAGTGCTTCTTCGCATGAACGGGTCGCCCAGCGAAGGGAGTCCAACTGGTCTAAGATGAGAACTCCCATTTGACCACTGGCCAACTGGCTTTCTAGGCAAAGCACTGGCGAAGCCCTGAATCCCAAAGCTTCGCCGTAGTATTCCGGTGTGCCTTGGGGAACCTTTTGGTCAACTGAAAGCGCCAAGTACGGAATATGCTCATTATCCAGCTCATCCAACAATGCTTGCACACAACCACTTTTGCCGATGCCTGCATCGCCAAGGAGCAAAACATTTTTGCCTGCCAGAATGGTCTGCAACACCGTGTGAGCTTCCTGTATGGGGAAAGGATGATCGCCGATGGGGCGGAAGTGGGACTTGAACCGATGATTCAGACGCTCGATCTGCAGTGGGATATTGGTATCGGAGGCCAGAAGCCGGCGCTGGTATCCCCGCTGTTCCAGATATTGCTGCAATATCCCCGCCGTGAGCGTTTTGCCATAATTATCGTTCTCCGTCAGGTTCAAAAGGACATCATAGACATCATCCGGGTTCCCGGTGAACATACTGCCGAGCACGTATTTCCACTGATCTCCCTCTACCGAATCATCACTGAGCGTACATATTTCAAACTGCCGCAGATAGAATGCAGCCTGTTCCTGATCCGCTGCTGTCTCTCCCAGTCCAAGATTTTTTCGCCACTGACCGAATAGATTTTTTCGGCCATACGTCGTCAGCTGATCCGTTACAAAGCGCTGACAGGAGTCCGAATTTCTGGCCGCCAGACACAAATCATTCAGCGCCACAAAGGGAAGTGCAGTCACAAACACAAAGTGATTCTGCTCCGTCTTTACATGTTCCTTGATATGCTGAAACACCTTATGCCGTGCTAACGCAGACGTCGTCCAGTGCTCATTGCTGCCGTTGCGTGCCTTACACTGGTGAAAATCCTTTCTTCCGCCTTGGTATTCTACGATAATATCCGTGCCGCTTTCATCGTCACCTGTGGGCTCACTCTGTACACTCAGCAGGCCGCCCTGCAAAACCTTTGCCATGAGAGACACGAAATATCTTCGTTCGTATCGATTGCCAAACTTATCAGCGCGTCCGCCTAATTCAAATGCCATCGTCCGCTCCTTATTTTTAGAGGTCAATGTTTCTGCTTATTTTTAAGGATATTTTGCAAATAGCTTTCTGTCAAGAGCTTTTGTTTCAAATTATGATAGCTTTACGTCTGCTGACTATTGTTTTTCTGTTTTCTTTTCGTGCAAAGATATCCTGAAACGTACTGTTGGGCACACACCCAAATCCAAAACGCTGGATGAAGTCTATCTCCATCCGAAAGCCAACCAAATGATCGAAGCCTTTGACAAGGCCAATCAACTGGTCAAAGATGAAGTTTTGGCTCTGCCAGAAGAATAATCCCCACAAACCAGAAAAACCGTCAACGCATGAGAGAGCAATCTCTCACGTTTGACGGTTTTCTTTGTCACCCTAAAAGCACTCTTGCTCTGCGCTGTACCTCTTTTTCGATCATCTTCAAGCGATTTGGCGGCAGATTATAACGTGTCGCTCTGCGGTCAAAATGGAAATCCAGCAGCTTATGGAGCATTGCACGGTGACGAGGTTTCATTGCGCTCTTTGCAGCTGCAAAGAAATCATCGTATGCAAGCGGAAGCAGTGTGCGGGCATATTCATCAAATGCTTTCTGGTTGTCCCAAAGATCCGTTCCGCCCAGACTGAACAGCGAGTTTCCGTGGTCAAACAGCGGTGCGGGTGCCGCAATCGTGTTGGTCTTATTATCTACCAGCACACCAAAGTTTCCATAGTGGCGGTCAGTGTTGCAGATGATCGCATCAAAGACCAGCATATCTTCCAGTGCATCCACAAAGGTCTGGCCTAGTGTCTGATAATATTCAAAAATCGCTTTCATCCCGCCTTTGGACACAAGCTGCCCGATGGGAATATAAGAATACTCTTTGCTGGTGAACAGCTCACACTTGGAACAGAGCGTCTTTTTCAGATCTTTTGTCAGGGTGTAGCAAATCGCATTCACGCCCATCACCTGCGCAACTTGATAGGCGTACAGTTCCGAGTACGGTTCAAACCCCAGATTACTGAACCCTGACGTACCACCTTTATAAAGATAGATTTTTCCGTTTTGTCTGCGCCAGCATTTTGGCAACATCCCGTTGGTCGAGAACTCCGGGCAGGACGCAAGCGAAGTTCGTATGCTGCTGCCATATCCTGTAAAGGCAATTACTGCCAGCACCTGACTGAATCGGTTATCGTAAAGATTTACTTTTTCAAAGGTGTCACCGGAGCCCTCTGCATCTACCCAAAAGCAATCATTGAGTGAAAGACCTTTATTAGCTGCAATAATCCCAAGCGGTCGATTCAAAGAAAGTCCCACCTTGGAGAGCAGAGCATCTACATACGCTCGGTTCTTCGGAATTGTGCGATGCCGCAGCCAGCGTTCTACACCATCTTCTGATACAGTCAGATTCAAAGGTAGAAAAGAACGGTTTTCTTTGTAGACTTTTATAATATGGAGGCCAGTATCTGCACTGTCCATGTTTGCTTCAAAGGTAAGCAGCGGCAAATCAAAATGCCGGATGGTGTAGCGCACAGCGATTTCTCCTTTCATCCATGATCTTTTCCTTTATTGTATGGCATCAGAATCCGAATGAAAAGCACCACCGTCATTCTGCATAAAATTCAGGGATAAAATTTTATACCCAAAAATCTGCAAAAATCGGGTTTTCGGAGCCATTTTGCCGTTCCTCTCCGAATTTTGCTACAGATCTGCTACAAACTTGCTACAAACGACTGAAAAGGGGGCCTCCTACACGTTTCATTATCAATATGCAAAAGTGAATCCGTTTCACTTTTGCATATCAAAAAGCACGTAGGTACAAGAAAATGCCGCTTACCTTTTCAGGTAAACGGCCTTACGTTTGGTGGAGCATTCTCCACAGCACTCGAACCCGAACCGTTTATTCCGGATACTGTGGCAGATTCCACGAACCGCGCAGTACACGGTGAATTTCCACGGTTCTGGTGCTCTCGTTAACCTGATAAAATACAAGATACTGGTCAACGACCATTTGGCGATATACCGGGTCAAGAGGATAGATTTCACACATCTTCGGGTTATCGCCCAGTTTTGCGATTTTATCCCGCAGCTCTTTCAGCACCCGGCTGGCGGTTTTGGGATAAAATCCCGAAAGATACCGGGCGATCTCGTTCAGGTCCTGCACGGCAAGGGGCAGATATTTGATTTTATACGTCATACTGTTCATGGAGCGTCTCCCATACACTTTCGTGGTCTGCCCACTGCGTGCTGGGGTCAGCCGCCTGCTGTTTTGCCTTGGTGAGTGCCTCGGCAACATAGCGCTGGTGCAGGAACTCCTCGTACTTGGCATAGTCCTCAATGTTGATGAGAACGGATTCTCCACGGCCATGATTTGTGATGATCACATGGTCGTGGTCTTTGAGCATATCCGAAATTTCAGCGTAATGGTTGCGTAAATCGCGCGAAGGACGAACAAATGTCTGCATCATGGAAAAACACCTCCTGTCAGAGATATTGTATCACAAGATGACTACAACTGCAATGGCAATGACAGAGCAAGAACCGTCCCGTGGCCACAAATTTTCAATTCTTGAAAAT
>OGFK01000880.1_pt1 | contig 22351 bp, 18 predicted proteins | sample 1570931 | NCBI WGS metagenome assembly OGFK01 (sample SAMEA2581935, study PRJEB24529) | metagenome | biome: Human gut stool | place: China | collected 2011
GGCATGATTCGGTGAAACTCCGAAGCCGACAGTACAGTCTGGATGAAAGAAGATAGGAAAGCATAGAGAAACCACAAGATCTCTGTACTCATGGAAGCTGCTCTGAGATGCGTTTGCATTTCAGAGCTTTCTTTTTGCGCAGGAGATACTGCGCCTGTTTGCCTTGCCCTGAACAATCTGGTTCGGGGCTTTTTTATTTGGAGGCAGAGAGATGAACGATACAGAGTATATGCGTCTTGCCTTAGAACTGGCTAAAAAAGGATGCGGATGGACATCCCCAAATCCGATGGTGGGTGCTGTCATTGTAAAAGATGGTCAGATCATCGGGCAGGGATGGCATGAACGGTATGGCCAGCCCCATGCGGAGCGAAATGCGTTAGCATCCTGCGCTGTTGACCCCGAAGGGGCAACGATGTATGTGACGCTGGAGCCCTGCTGTCATTTTGGGAAACAGCCGCCGTGTGTGAATGCTATTCTGGAAGCGGGCATCAGCCGGGTCGTAGTGGGGTCGGCAGACCCAAACCCGCTGGTGTCGGGAAAAGGAATTGCTGCTTTGCGGGTGCAGGGGGTAGCGGTGACGGAAGGCGTTTTGCGGGAAGAATGCGACGCACTCAATCGGATATTCTTCCGTTTTATAACGACAAAACGTCCGTTTGTTTCTATGAAGTATGCCATGACAATGGACGGAAAAATTGCCACAGTTACGGGCGCATCCAAATGGATTACAAGGGAAGCTGCCCGAGCGTATGTTCAACAACAGCGGCATCGTTTCAGCGGAATCATGGTCGGTGTCGGAACCATTCTTGCCGATGATCCCTTATTGACCTGCCACATGGAGAACGGAAAAAATCCAGTTCGCATTGTCTGCGATACTCAGCTGCGGACACCATTGCAAGCACAGGTGGTCGCAACAGCAAAACAGATCCCGACCATCCTTGCGACCTGCTGCGCCGACCCGAAACGGCAGGCGATATATCGACAGGCTGGGTGCCGAGTGATTTGTCTGGACAAAAGGAACGGTCACGTTGACCTTGTACAACTTATGGAAAAACTTGGTCAGGAACAAATCGACAGCATTCTTCTGGAAGGCGGAGGGACACTGAACTGGGCAGCACTGGAAAGCGGCGTTGTTCAACAGGTGCAGGCGTACATTGCCCCAAAGCTGTTCGGCGGACAGGAAGCAAAAACACCGGTGGAAGGTGCAGGAGTTCCTATGCCGAGTGCAGCATTCCGGCTGAAAAACAGCAGCCTGACCCATCTTGGCGAGGATATCCTGATTGAAAGCGAGGTCGAGTATCCATGTTCACCGGAATTATAGAAGAAGTCGGAACCGTAAAGCAGATCACGCATGGGCAGCATTCGGAAGTGCTGAACATTCAGGCACGGACCGTTCTGGAAAACACAAAAATCGGTGACAGCATCGCAGTGAATGGCATCTGCCTGACCGTTACCCGGCTTTTTGCAGAAAGCTTTTCTGCCGATGTTATGCATGAAACCCTGAACCGCTCCTCTCTTGCAGGTCTTATGGTCGGGAGCAGGGTCAATCTGGAGCGGGCAATGGCTGCGGATGGACGGTTCGGCGGGCATATTGTGGCGGGTCATGTGGATGGCACCGGGTGCATCCTGCGAATCGAAAAAGACGACAATGCGGTCTGGTTTACCATCCATGCGGAACCAAATCTTTTGCGCTATGTCGTGGAAAAAGGCTCCATCACGGTCGATGGTATAAGCCTGACGGTGGCAGAAGTCGGTTCGGATGCGTTTTCAGTGTCCACCATCCCTCACACCGTCAGCGGTACAAATCTGTGTCAAAGACACAAAAACGATGTGGTAAATCTGGAGACCGACATCCTTGGCAAGTATGTCGAAAAGCTGTTTCAGCCGATACCGCAGGAACACCGGAAAAGCTCTGTCACGAAAGAAATGCTGATACGCTACGGATTTGAATAAGGAGAAACGACGATGAGATTCAATACCATTCCTGAAGCTCTGGAAGATTTGAGACAAGGCAAGATCATTTTGGTGACGGATGACCCGGAACGCGAAAACGAGGGCGATTTTATCTGTGCCGCTGAGTTTGCGACAACAGAAAATGTCAATTTCATGGCGACCCACGGCAAAGGTCTGATCTGTATGCCGATGTCGGAAGCCTTTGTACAGAAGCTGAAGTTTCCGCAGATGGTTCGGCATAACACGGACAACCATGAAACCGCCTTTACCGTGTCCATCGACCATATTTCAACCACGACCGGCATTTCGGCTGCGGAACGCTCTATTACTGCGCTGGCCTGTGTAGCAGAAGACGCAAAAGCAGAAGATTTCCGGCGACCGGGTCATATGTTCCCGCTTTTAGCAAGGAAAAATGGTGTTCTGGAACGGAACGGCCACACAGAAGCCACCGTAGACCTGTGCCGTCTGGCAGGGCTGAAAGAGTGCGGGCTTTGCTGCGAGATCATGAGGGACGATGGCACTATGATGCGCACGAAGGAACTTGCACAGCTGGCAGAACGATTCCAAATCAAATTCATCACCATCCAAGCCTTGCAAGAGTACCGTAAGTGTCACGAAAAGCTGGTCGATCAGGTGGCTGCCGTAAATCTACCGACAAAATACGGCGACTTCCGCGCATACGGTTTTGTGAGCCGCCTGAACGGAGAACATCACATCGCATTGGTAAAAGGTGAAATCGGTGATGGCCGGGATGTCCTGTGTCGGGTGCATTCGGAATGTCTGACGGGTGATACGTTCGGTTCGCTGCGCTGCGATTGCGGACAGCAGTTGGCTGCGGCGATGACGCAAATTGAAAAGGAGGGGCGTGGCATCCTGCTCTATATGCGGCAGGAAGGACGCGGTATCGGTCTCATAAATAAGCTGCGTGCCTACGAGTTGCAGGAACAGGGTATGGATACCCTGGAAGCCAACCTCGCCCTTGGTTTCCATGGGGATGAACGGGAGTATTACATGGGAGCACAGATTTTGCGGGAGCTGGGAGCACATAGTTTGCGCCTGTTGACCAATAATCCGGATAAGGTATACCAACTTTCCGAGTTCGGTCTGGAGATTACAGAACGTGTCCCAATTCAGATGACTGCGACCGCGCACGACCTGTTCTATCTGAAAACCAAGCAGGCAAGAATGGGACATATCCTGAGTTATTAAGGAAAAGAGGGATTTTACAATGAAATCATTTGAAGGAAAACTGATTGCACAAAACATCCGGGTCGGTATCGTTGCTGCACGATTCAACGAGTTCATCACCTCAAGGCTCCTTGGCGGGGCAATGGATGCACTCCTCCGGCACGATGTGAGCGAGGACGATGTTCATGTCGCATGGGTGCCGGGAGCGTTTGAAATTCCGCTGGTTGCTTCCAAAATGGCAAAAAGCGGAAAGTACGATGCTGTGATTTGCCTTGGCGCAGTGATTCGCGGCTCTACCAGCCATTACGACTACGTCTGCAACGAAGTCTCAAAAGGCATCGCAGCAGTTTCGCTGGAAAGCGGTATTCCTGTTTTATTTGGCGTTCTGACGACTGAAAATATCGAGCAGGCAATCGAGCGGGCAGGGACGAAAGCCGGAAACAAGGGCTATGACTGCGCGGTCAGCGCCATCGAAATGGTCAATCTGATCCGCGAAATGGATGCAGAGTAACGGTGACACAGGAGCCTTCCATGATTGTGATACGAGCGAACACCCCGGACCCGGTACTGGAGCAAACGATTCTGCGCCTTTTGCAACAGGCGCAGATCGATGCGGAGCAGATCACATTCTGCGCAAAGAAAAAACTGGAACTGCCGGGATTGGTGATTGACAACACCCGACATGAAATTTCAGCCAACGGCAGAAATATTTCGTTGACACGTCTTGAATCTGACCTGTTGTGGGTGCTGGCAGTCTGCGAAGGAATGACGCTCTCTAAAAAAGAGCTTTTTGATGCTGTATGGGGAAAGGATTGCGCCGATACCTTAAAAGTGGTTGGCAATACCGTTTCCAATCTCCGAAAGAAGCTGGCATTCTGCGGGCTGGACGGATGTCTTTGCACAGTTGGTGGAGGGTATGCTTTTCGTTACGTTCTGGAAGAGCAGGGAAAAGCCCATTCCAATACTGTCCCGACAATGGTATACTGTTGCCCAAAGGAGCTGAGAGAAAATGACCCGAATCTTGTTCATCTGTCTGGGGAATATCTGCCGTAGTCCCATGGCGGAATTTGTTATGAAAGACCTTGTGGAAAAAGCCGGTATTGCAGAAAAATTTGAAATCGCCTCCGCTGCGACCAGTGCGGAAGAAGTGGGCAACCCGGTCTATCCACCCGCTCGGCAAAAATTGGCAGACCATGCCATTTCCTGTGTGGGCAAAACGGCGCGTCAGATGACACGGCAGGATTATGATACCTATGATTATCTGGTTGCAATGGATCGAAGCAACCTGCGGGATATGGCTCGTTTTGTAGGGAACGACCCCTTGCACAAGGTCTCCCTCCTGATGTCGTATACCAGTACGCCGCACGATGTGGCCGACCCGTGGTTTACTGGAAATTTCGAGGACACATGGCGGGATGTACTGGCAGGTTGCACGGCGTTGTTAGAGAGGCTGTGCCAATAAAAGAAACAACTGGGTGTATCATCGTTCAGATGAAGCATCCAGCTGTTTTTAATTTAATCTTCTAGCCTGCCGTGGTCGCAGCCGGGGGCGTATGGCTTTTTACATCGGAAGTCGTTGGAAAATCAACCCTGGATGCGGGTCTGCATCAGATGGTCCGGGGTGTAGGCATCGGATAAGGTACCGTTCATGCTGGCGGCATAGTAATACAGGGCTGTCCAGGATTTCAGTTCATAGCTGGTGCCCTCCAGCACGCCCTTGCCGCGGCAATAAGGAGCCCAGAACCGGTAGTATTCCTCCGATTTGTTGTCGGAGGGAACATCCATGTAGGTGCCGGTGGCCTCATCGTAGGGGGCAAAGGGAAGCGCCTGCCCTGTGGCCATTTTGCTGGCCCAGGGCAGCAGACTCACCAAGTTCTGGGAGGATTCAAAGGTGAACGAGGTGGAGTAGGCTTTGTGGAAGTCCAGAGGCTGCCAGCTGTCGCTCTCCGGGAAATAGACTTCGATGCTGGAAACATCACAGGAGATCTGCCCGTCAGAAATGTGATAGCGGTAGCGCAGATTTCCGGTGTGGAGGGTGCCGGCGCCGCCGTAGGTCCGGCCCTGAGGGGTGACACCGGAGCACGCAGCATCAAAGACACAGATGGATGCCAGCTGTGCACCGGACAAGTCGCAGACCACCAGACTGGAGCCCGCGCTGTGGTCGATCGCCGATTCACCGGTGGATTGCTCGTTGAAGGCGTCCGCGACGGTAAAGTCACCCTGATACAGCGCAGTGCGGACGTAGCCGCCGAACACGAAGGATACCTGAGAGCCGGAGGCATAATTGAAGGAATCACAGATAAAGGCGGTGACAGGAGACTGGATGTAGGTGTATCCGATGGCCTTTCCGTCTTCGTACTGGATATAGTCGTAGCCGGTGGGGATGGTCATCACCACGCTGTCCGGCGTTACATCGTCCAGACCCAGCTTGGAGAAATAGCCGTCCGGTGCCGTCAGGTCTGCGTCGTAGCGGGCCAGAAGATCCTGCATGCTCCGGTATGCCAGAGCTTCCGGTGACAGATCCCGGGGATCCTCGTAGTCGTATGCCTTCGTCAGCTCATAGCAGCAGGTCTCCTCGGGCACCCAGGTCCAGCCGGCAGATGTTTTTTGCAGGCTCAGCACGCCCAGGTTTTGAGCATAGCAGCCGGTGGAGGTCATGATCACGCCGTTTTCCACGATGGGTTGGTCATAGGCGAGATGGTCGTGAGCGTTCTGGATCACGTCCAGGAAGCCTTCCTGAGCCCGCGCGGTGGCCCGGTCCTCTTCCATGCCGCAGTGGCTGATGGCGATGACAAGATCACAGCCCTTCTCCTCCTTGAGGAAACGGGCATAGACTCTGGCAACCTCGGCACAGTCCATCCGGGTCAGGTCCGAGTTCTTGCAGTAGCCGTAGGACTCCTCGCCTTCCAGGGCAAACAGACCCACCCTGTAGCCTGCTACCTGGCGGATGGCGTAGTTTTTGGCCCCGGTCTTGGCGTAGGCCCCGGCACCAAAAGCATTGGTGCTCAGGTCATTGGGGCGGATGTCGGCGCTGGTATAAGAGATCGGCTCGCCGTTGGCGTTGTATTTGATGAACATATTGGATACCAGCAACTGGGGCAGTTTGCGGTAGACCCCGTAGCGCAGCCGGTTTTTCCGGGCGTTGACCCAGGAGTTTTCGACGGCCTGATCGCCCACGTCGAATTCGTGGTTGCCCAGGGTGCAGAAATCTACCTGCATTTCGGCCAGGGCCAGGATCTCCCAGCCCTTTTGATAGCCGTCCTGGTAAGGAGTTCCCTGGGAGTAGTCACCACCGTCCAAGGTCAGGGTTTTGCCAAAGGCTCGGTGGCGTACCCCGGCCTGTGCGGCAGCCATTCGCGCCACGCCGCCGGTGATCCGGGTAGAGCCGTCCGTACTCATGATCTTAGAAGTACCCAGATTGGAGTGGATATCGTTGCTTAGCAGCAACACGATATCGCCTTTGTAGGGGGTGTGGTCCTGCGTGTCGGGCCAGGCACAGCCCATGAGAGCGGGAGCCATAGCAGTTCCGGCAGCGGTGGCGGCTGCCAGCTTCAGGAAACTTTTCCGCGAAATCTTTTTCATGATTCTGTTCTCCTTTTGACAGTCTCTTGGTATCGTGTCATTCTTGTGATGATGGACGGGAATGGCCATTCTCCCATCGGGTCTTTGGGACTGCTGTACTTCCGGTGCACACGGAAAAACGCAGAGAAGATTCCAACCTTGCAAAAAGAAAAAGACGCACCACAAGCCGAAAGGGGCTGTTGTGCGTCTCTCATTCTCTCACGCAGAACCTATATGGAATCCTTGTATCTCATACTATAGCAAGACTTTCCACAAAAGTCAACACATTGCCTTGTTTTTTGATTGAATGTTGAAAATATTTTTGCTTTTGCAATATGGGCAAGGCCGGACCCTGGGAGCGTGAAAAACCTTCAGCTGTTTCCCAATGGACACGAATCGACAAAAATGAAGGAACAACCAGCAGCTCGGCTGGTGGATGTTTATTGTGTGCAAGGGCAATTGTTGCCATTTTTCACAGATTGCGCTATACTGATTCCGAAAAGTTTTTGTGAAGGGGAGAACCGGATGCTGCGCTGTGCGATCGTGGAGGACAGCCCCAGAGAGCTGGAACATCTGAAAGAATGCCTTGCCCGCTACTCGGCAGAGCGGGATATCCCGCTGGAGACCACGGCCTTCGGGGATGCGGCGTCGTTTCTGGAACATTACCGTGCCGACTATGACATCGTGTTCATGGACATCGAGCTGCCGGGCATCAACGGCATGGAGGCGGCCCACCGCCTGCGGGAGATCGACCAGCAGGTCATCCTGATCTTTGTGACCAACATGGCCCAGTTTGCGGTCAAGGGCTATGAGGTGGATGCGCTGGACTACATCATCAAGCCTGCCCAGTATGGGCCGCTGAGCATCAAGCTGGACCGTGCGGCCCAGCGCTGGCGCGCCGCCGCCGAGAGCGTGATGGTGGCCCTGCCCACCGGCACCCAGCGGCTGTTGCTGTGGGAGATCTATTACATCGAGGTGCAGGGCCACAAGCTGACCTATCACACCGAAAAAGGCCATCTGCCGGGCACCGGAACTCTGCAGGACGCCGAACAGCGGCTGCACGGCAAGGGCTTCCTGCGCTGCAACAAGTGCTATCTGGTCAACCAGAAGCACATCCAGACCGTCACCGGCAGCGACGTAGTGCTTTCCAACGGGGAGAAGCTGCAGATCAGCCGTCTGCGCAAAAAGGAATTCATGGAGGAGCTGGCCCGCAGCATGGGCAACGAATTTGTGCTATGAGTACGGTCATCGATCTGTTTGAACGCCACGGCTATGTGCTGGAACTGCTGGCGTGCGTGGCGGCCACCACCTGGAAGCTGGAGCGGCAGGAGCGCTTTGCGGCGCGGCTGACCGGCATCCTGCTGGCGGAGGCCTGCTTTACCATCGTGTGGGAGCAGGTGCCCCACAACCTCTACACCGAGTCGCTGCGCACCTTTCTGCTGTGGAGCATCGCGGCGGTGGGCATCCGGCTGTGCTTCCGCATCGCGGCAGCGTGGGCGGTGTTCTATGCTACGGCTGCAGGCACCATGCAGCACATCATCTACCGGGGGGCCAAGCTGCTGCAGAATGCGGTGTATCACATGGACCGGCAATACTGGGCCTGGAGCCGGTGGGTCTATCTGGGCCTTTTCGTGCTGCTGTTCGCGGTGTGCTGCCTGACCCTCACCCGGCGGCTGCACAGCCGCAATCTGGGCACACTGCCCGGGCGCACGATGACTTTTATCATGGTGGGCTATCAGCTGAGCATGAACATCTTCGTCAACCTGTTCAACGCCTTTAGTGTGGACAGTGCCCCGCGCATCTTTACCGTCTACAGCGTCTACGACGAGGTGACCACCATCCTGCTGTTCTTCCTGCTGTGTGAGATCCTGCAGCGCAGCGACGCCGAGTGGGACAACATGGTGCTGCAGCAGATGATGCGCCAGCAGCGCCAGCAGATGGAGCTGTCCAAGGAGACGGTGGAGCTCATCAACATCAAGTGCCATGACATCCGCAAGCAGCTGTACACGCTGGGCAGCCGGGTGCCGACCGAGGAGCTGGACGAGCTGAAAAAGGCGGTGGATATCTACGACTCCACGGTCAAGACCGGCAACGAGACGTTGGACGTGCTGCTGGCGGAGCGCTCCATCGTGTGCAAGGGCCGCGGCATCCAGCTGGATTACATCGCCGACGGTGCAAAGCTGGACTTCCTGAAGCCCGGCGAGGTGTACTCGCTGTTCGGCAACGCGCTGGATAACGCCATCGAGGCGGTGACCCCGCTGGAGCCGGACCGCCGCTACATCGGCCTGCAGGTGCGGGCCGAGCGGGGCATGCTGCTCATCCGCATGGAGAACTGCGCCGCCGAGCCGCTGCACTTTGTGGACGGCCTGCCCCAGACCACCAAGGGGGACGCCCGGTGGCACGGTTTTGGCGTTAAGAGCATCCGCCGCATCGTGCAGCAGCACGGCGGCACCCTGACGATGCAGGCACAGGACGGCATGTTCCGTCTGGTGGCGCTCCTGCCGCTCAAATGACAGTTCAGGACCCCAAAATGACAGTTTGGGAAAAATCTGTTGTAAATTTTCACAAAACCTCTATACTATCGGCAGAGCTTTGAATCACTCTGCCGGTTTCTTTTTGTGCGGCGTTTGCTTCCGCACCGCACAGGGGGAGAGCGGACAACTTTCAAAGGAGGACAAAATGTTGAAGAAGAAAAACCTGTGGCGCGGTTTGACCATGGTGTTTGCCCTGCTTCTGGCCGTTTCCATGATAGCAGGCAACATCCTGGAGCTCTACCGCACCTCTGTGGATGCCTTCCTGGGCACCCGCAGCACCCAGACTGTGACCGAGCAGTCGGACGATGAATCCGATGCCTGGACCTACAAGTCGGAATTCACCACGGCCAAAGAAGCCTACGAGGGCTTCAAGGACTTCGCCATCGAGGCTTCGCAGGAGACCTTTGCCCTGCTGAAGAACGAGAACGGTGCCCTGCCTCTGGCCAAGGATGCCAAGATCACCATGCTGGGCGTCCGCAGCTATGCTCCTGTTTACGGCAACAGCGGCGGCAGCGTGCCGGACGGCAAGTCCACCGTGCAGATCTTTGACGCCTTTACCGAGCGCGGCTTCCAGCTGAACCCGGAGACCCTGGCAGCTTACGAGGCATTCTTTGCGGACAAGGAATGGACCAAGCCCCAGTTCGGCGGCGGCATCCTGCCGGCTTACGCCGAAATCACCGCTTACGATGATCCCCACGAGCTGACCCTGGACGAGCTCAAGCAGCTCAACCCCGACTTTGAGTCCAAGTACACCGAGTACGGCGACGCTGCCATCGTGGTGGTGAGCCGTGTCGGCGGCGAAGCCGGTGCATACTACCCCGGCGAGGAAGGCCTGGCAGACGGCGTGCACACCGTCAACGGCAACATCCTGAGCCTGAGCGATGAAGAAATGGCCATGATCGAGGAAGCAAAGGCCAATTTCGACAAGGTCATCGTGCTGGTCAACGCAGCCAACCCCATGGAGATCTCCAACCTGGAAGAGGACCCCGACATTGACGCCATCCTGTGGGTGGGCTACCCCGGTGCTTATGGCTTCTACGGCGTGGCCGACGTGCTGAACGGCACCGTGGCTCCCTCTGCCCATCTGGGTGATACCTTCGTCAAGAACGGTGCACTGGCTCCCGCCATGCAGAACTTTGGCAACATCCCCTGGGCAAATGCTTCGGACTTTGCTGAGGGCACCAGCGTCAACTCCTACCTGATTGAGACTGAGGGCATCTACACCGGCTACCGTTACTACGAGACCCGTTATGCGGACATCGTGCTGGGCAACGGCGGTGCCAATGCCTCTGCCGGTACCTACGCCAACGCCGACGGCACCGTGGCCACCAGCGACGGCACCTGGAGCTACGACAACGAGGTGGTCTATCCCTTCGGCTACGGCATGAGCTACACCACCTTTGAGCAGACCCTGGACAGCGTGGTCATCACCGGTGACAAGCGCACCGCTACCGTGACCGTGACCACCACCAACACCGGCGATGTGGCCGGCAAGGCTGTCGTGCAGCTGTACGCCAGCGCACCCTACACCGACTACGACAAGCAGAATGGCATCGAAAAGTCCGCCCTGCAGCTGATGGACTACGAAAAGACCAACACCCTGCAGCCCGGCGAGAGCCAGACCATTACCATGAATGTGGACATGAGCCTGCTGGCCAGCTACGACAGCCAGAACGCCAAGACCTTCATCGTGGACCCGGGCGACTACTACTTCGCCATCGGCTCTGACGCCCATGATGCTCTGAACAACATCCTGGCTGCTCAGGGCAAGACCACTGCCGACGGCATGACCGCCGACGGCGATGCTTCCAAGACCTACCAGTGGACCTGGGACGGCGCTGTGGATGCCGACACCTTCTCTGTGAGCAAGGCCGGCGTGGAGATCACCAACGCAGTGAGCGACGGCGACTACTCCATGGACATCAACACCTTCATCCCCGGCACCGCTACTTATCTGTCCCGCAGCGACTGGGACGGCACCTTCCCCACCACCATCACCGGCCTGAAGGCCGAGGGCCGTCTGGCCACCCTGCTGGCCAACGACTTCATCGACATCAAGACCGATGAGGACACTTCGGACATCGTGTTCGGCGACACCACCAGCACCCTGACCCTGAACGACCTGAAGGGCGCTGACTTCGACGATCCCCGCTGGGATGAGCTGGTCGGCAAAGTGACCATCGACGAGTTCCTGAACTTTGCCTCCAACGCCTTCCACAACATCCAGAACATCGACTCTGTGGGCCTGCTGCAGTACGCAGCCGACGACGGCCCCAACGGTTCCGACTCGCACTACCTGACCGAGGGCAGCTACCAGGGCACCCCGTATGCAGATGCTGCCGATTACGACTACGGCACCCGCGTCGGCCCCACCCCGGAGAACATTGCTTACAGCTGGAACAAGGAACTGGCCTACCGCGTGGGTGAGATCACCCTGGGCGAGAGCACTCTGGTGCTGAACCTGCCCATCATGATCGGCCCCGGCATGAACATCCATCGTCACGGCTACAACGCCCGCGGCGCAGAGTATTACTCCGAGGACCCCGTCCTGTCCGGTTACACCGGTTCCGCTGTGGTGCAGGGCGCTCAGAGCAAGGGTACCCTGGTCAACATCAAGCACGCCGCCTTCAACGATCAGGAGATCAACCGCTCCGGTATCGCAGTCTTTATGACCGAGCAGAAGGCCCGCGAGCTGGAGCTGCGCAACCTGCAGCAGGCCTTTGAGGGCAACGGCAAGCCCGCTTCCTTCGAGGCGGATCCTTCCCGCGATGACACCTACACGGTGGGTGCTCTGGGCGTGATGAGCTCCTACAACCGCATCGGTGCTGTGGCCTCCAGCGCAAACGCTGGTGTCCAGGTGCAGATCATGCGCAACGAGTGGGGCTTCAAGGGCTACAACGTCACCGACTTTACCGGTGTTACCCTGCATGCTTCTCCCAAGGAGTCCATCCTGGCTGGCACTACCGCATTCTGCGGTTTCGGCAAGGACGACAGCATCACCTACTGGAATGCTGACGCTCTGAAGGGCGACCGCACCATGCTGCTGGCCATCAAGCAGAACATCCATTACCTGCTGTACGCTCTGGCCAACAGTGCCGCCATGAACGGCGTCAACTCCACCACCCGCACCATCAGCGTGATGACCTGGTGGCGTATGACCTACCGCGTGTGCATCTACGGCTTTGCAGCCCTCACCGCACTGTGCGCCCTGCTGTACGTCGTGTCTGCGGTCAAGAGCAAGAAGCAGAAGACTGCAAAGGAGGCCTGAGCCATGAAAACGAAACTGAACACGAAGACGATCGTGGCTGCTGTGGCCAGTGTGATCGGCCTTGCAGTCTATGGTTACACCTCGATGGTGGGCTATCTGGCGGCTTCGGCCACCAGCACCCTGCCGGTGGTGCTCACCGTGGCCGCGCTGGTGTGCCTGGCTCTGCGCCAGTTCGCCGGCAGCAAGCTGCCCGCCGTGGTCAACGACGTGCTGCTGGTGGCAGCCAATGTCTGCCTGATCGGCAGCTTCGCCGTATTCGTTCTGGCCCGCGTTTCGCTGGCTGCGGACGTCTACTTCATCCCGGTCAACTATCCGGCTTCTGAGGCCACGGCCCTGCACATCTCCATCGTAGGTGCCGTGTGCTACCTGGTCGGCATCGTGACCCTGATCGTGGAAGGCTTCTCCGCAAAGAACGGATGAATCCCCCAGCCGCCCGGCGGAGAAGCTCTGCCGGGCGGCATTTTGGGTTCCGGACCTTATCTTGTGATCAAATGAAAGGAGGCAGATGCCTGTGATCGCCTGTTCGTTCAACACCGGCTGGACCTGCCGCCACCTGTTGGAAGAGGGGCCGGCCGTGCCGGTCACCCTGCCCCATGATGCGGCACTGGCCGAACCCCGTACCGAGACGGCCTCCGGCGGCACCAACACCGGCTGGTACGAGGGCTATGATTACCTTTACGAAAAACGCTTCACCCCGGACGCAGCCCTGCAGGGCCAGACCCTTGTGCTGGAATTCGAGGGCGTGTACCACAACGCCGAAGTCTGGCTCAACGGCGAGAAGCTGGCGTTCAACCCCTACGGCTACACCGACTTCAAGGTAGACCTGACCGGGAAGCTGGACTTTGATGCCGAAAACGTGCTGCAGGTGATTGCCCGCAACGCCGACCAGCCCAACAGCCGCTGGTATTCCGGCGCGGGCATCTACCGCCCGGTCACCCTGTGGGTGGGCCCGGAAGCACACCTGCTGCTGGACGGCCTGCGGGTGCGCACCGTGTCCATCGACCCGCCGGAAGTGGAAGTCACGGCGGCGGCCAGCGCCCCCGGCACCGTGCAGCTGCAGGTGCTGGACGGCACTACCGTGCTGGCCAGTGCGTCCGCTGAGGCCGGAAAGCCGGTGCGCCTGAAACTGCCGGAGGCAGCGCTCTGGAGCCCGGAGCACCCGCAGCTGTACACCCTGCAGGCGGCCTACGGCACCGACACGGCAGCGGCCCGCTTTGGCATCCGCAGCCTTGCCTGGGGCAGGGAGGGCCTGCTGCTCAACGGCAGCCGGATCATCCTGCAGGGTGCCTGCATCCACCACGACAACGGCCTGCTGGGTGCAGTGTGCCACCCGGATGCGGTGCGCCGCAAGGTGCGCATCCTGCACGAGAACGGCTACAACGCCATCCGTTCGGCCCACAACCCCTGTTCCAAGGCTCTGTTGGACGCCTGCGACGAGCAGGGTGTGCTGGTGATGGATGAGTACATCGACCACTGGTACATCCACAAGACCGAGCACGACTATGTGGACTATTTCAACGACTGGTGGCGCAGCGACCTGGAAAGCATGGTCAAAAAGGACTACAACCACCCTTGTGTGATCCTGTATTCCACCGGCAATGAGGTCAGCGAGACGGCTCAGAAAAAGGGCATTGCCCTGACGAAGCAGCTCACCCGGTATCTGCACCGCCTGGATGACACCCGCCCGGTGACCTGCGGTGTGAACATCTTCTTCAACTTCCTCAGCTCCATCGGATTTGGTGTGTACAGCGACAAAAAAGCCAAAAAGCAGGCCGAGGACGCCACCAAAAAGAAAAAGGCCGTGGGCAGCCAGTTCTTCAACAATCTGGCGGGCCTGCTGGGCAGCGAGTTCATGAAGCACGGTGCCACCCTGCATGGCTGCGACGTCAAGACCCGCGACGCCTTTGCCAACATGGACATTGCCGGTTACAACTACGGCATCTACCGCTACGAGCACGACCTGAAAAAATACCCCGACCGCCTGATTTTGGGCAGCGAGACCTTCTGCAGCGACGCCTACCGGTTCCGGGAGCTGGCCAAGAAAGAACCCCGGCTCATCGGTGACTTTGTGTGGGCCGGTATGGACTACCTGGGCGAAGTGATGGTGGGCAGCTGGGAGTATGCCGACAACGCGCCCCGCTTTGACGGCGGCCTTGGCTGGGTGAGCGCCGGTTCCGGCCGCATCGACCTGACCGGCAAGCCGCTGGGTGAGGCCCTGTATACCCGGGTGGCGCTGGAACAGGCCGAAGGGCCGTTCCTGGCCGTGCGCCCGGTGAACCACACCGGCGACAAGCACTCGCCCTCGGCCTGGAAGATGACCGACGCCATGACGAGCTGGACCTGGCCCGGCTGCGAGGGAAAGCAGGCTGAGGTGGAGGTCTATGCCCGCGCGGCTTCCGCGGCGCTGGTGCTCAACGGCAAGGAAATCGCCCGCAAGAATGCGAAAAACGACTGCCTGTTCCGCTTCCGCTGTGCGTACCAGCCCGGTACGCTGGAGGCTGTGGCCTACAACGCAGCGGGGCAGGAGACCGGCCGCTGTGCGCTGACCACCGCCGGCCCTGCCACCGAGCTGCGGGCCGAGCCGGAGGAAGCCGTGCTGCGCCCCGGCCAGCTGTGCTACATCCGCCTGCGCTACACCGACCAGAACGGCGTGCTCAAGCCCACTGTGCGGGAGCCCATCCGGGTGCAGGTGACCGGCGGCCGCCTGCTGGCGCTGGGCAATGCCTGCCCCTTCAATCTGCAGGGCTACCGCACCAGCCAGACCGCCCCCTACTGGGGCGAGGCCATGGCCATCGTGGAAGCCGACACCGAAGGCTGTGTGACCCTGCAGGCCGACAGCACCGTTGGTTCTGCCGTGGCTGCCGTGCAAGTTCATAAGGAGTAAATACTCATGTCCATTTCAGAGAAAAACCCCAAGCTGGCCAAGCTGGCCGGGCAGTTCATCAAGTTCTATGCCTTTTCCATGCTGGTCACCCTGCTGCAGTACCTGCTGCTCACCTTTCTGCCGGGGCTGTTCTACGCCCACACCGACTGGTGCAGCATCCCCTGCCAGCTCATCCACCTGAACCTTGGCCCGGTGGACACCTATGTGTTCAACTACCCGGTCACCGGGGACGCCACCGGCGGCATGGGCTACTTTGCCGCCTTTGCCATCACCCTGTTCCTGGCGCAGTGCGTCAACTTCCCCATGCAGCGCAACATCACCTTCAAGTCCAAGGGCAACATCTGGTATCAGATCCTGTGGTACGTCATCGCCTTTGTGCTCATCACCATTGTGTGCAGCTTCCTCATGGGCCTGTATGTGCCCCTGTGCAAGCAGTTCTTCTCCCCGGCGGTGTACAACGTGCTCATCACCGTGATCAACGGCGGCGTGCAGATGGTGATCTATTTCCCCATCTATAAGATCATTTTCCCGGAGGGTGAAGCCAAATGAACCATGCAGATGTGATCGCCAAACTGTCCCTGCGGGAAAAATGCGCCCTGCTTTCCGGTGCCACCGTGTTCGAGACCCATGCCCTGCCCAACAAGGGGGTGCCGGCCATCTGGCTGTCGGACGGCCCCAACGGTCTGCGCAAGCAGGCGGGCCCGGCCGACCATCTGGGCCTGAACCCCTCGGAGCCGGCCACCTGCTTCCCCACGGCGGCTACCGTGGCCAACAGCTGGGACCCCGCCCTGGGCGAGGAGATCGGCAAAGCGCTGGGCGAGGAGACCGCTTCCTACCGCGTCAATGTGATCCTGGGCCCCGGCCTGAACACCAAGCGCAGCCCGCTGTGCGGCCGCGATTTCGAGTATTTCTCGGAGGACCCGTACCTGTCCGGCAAGCTGGCAGCAGGCTATGTGCGCGGCATCCAGTCGGTGGGCGTTTCGGCCTGCCCCAAGCACTTTGCCGCCAACAATCAGGAGCTGCGCCGCATGGCCAGCAACAGCGTGCTGGACGAGCGCACCCTGCGGGAGCTGTACCTCACCGGCTTTGAGATCGCCGTGAAAGAGGGCAGGCCCAAGTGCATCATGACCTCCTACAACCGGGTCAACGGCACCTACGCCAACGAGAATCATCACCTGCTGCAGGATATCCTGCACGGCGAGTGGGGCTATGACGGGGCCGTGGTCACCGACTGGGGCGGCTCCAACGACCATGTGGAGGGTGTGCGCGAAGGCTCCACGCTGGAAATGCCCTGCCCCGGCTTTGGCTCGGCCAAGCGGCTGATGCAGGCCGTGGCGGAGGGCCGTCTGCCGGAATCCGCGGTGGATGCCCGGGTGGACGAGCTGCTGGAGCTGGTGTTCACCACCGATGCGGCAGTCAAGGCCGCACCGAAGCGGTTCGACCGGGACGCCCATCATGCGCTGGCCCGCCGTGCCGCCGCCGAAAGCGTGGTGCTGCTGAAAAACGAGGATGACCTGCTGCCCCTCAAGCCCGGACAGAGCGTGGCCCTCATCGGTGATTTTGCGCAGACGCCCCGCTATCAGGGCGCAGGCTCCAGCTCGGTGAACGCTACCCGCGTGGACAACCTGAAGGACGCCGCCGAGGCGGACGCCATCACGCTGGCAGGCTTCTGCGCAGGGTATGAGCGCAGCGGCACCCCCAACCCGGCCTTTGTGGAAGAGGCCGCCGCACTGGCCCGCAAGGCCGACGTGGCGGTGCTCTGCATGGGTCTGGACGAGTCCAGCGAGAGCGAAGGCCTGGACCGCAGCCACATCTGCATCCCGGAGAACCAGAAGCAGCTGCTGGAAGCTGTGGCGCAGGCCAACGAGAACCTCGTGGTGGTGCTGAGCGCCGGCAGCGTGGTGGAAACGGGCTGGGTCAGCCGCTGCAAGGCGGTGCTGCACGCCTATCTGGGCGGGCAGGCCGGTGCCGGTGCCATCATGGACGTGCTCACCGGCCGGGTGAACCCCAGCGGCAAGCTGGCCGAGACTCTGCCCCTGACCTACGAGGACACCCCGGCGGCCCGGTATTTCCCGGGCAAACAGCAGAACGTGGAGTACCGCGAGGGCCTGTACATCGGCTACCGCTACTACGAAACGGCCCATGTGCCGGTGCGCTATCCCTTCGGCTACGGCCTGAGCTACACCACCTTTGCCTACTCCGACCTGAAAGCGGACGCGGACAAGGTCACCTTTACCATCACCAACACCGGCAGCCGCGCCGGTGCCGAGATCGCACAGCTGTATGTGGCCAAGGCCGACGCAGCCGTGTTCCGCCCGGAGAAGGAACTGAAGGGCTTTGCCAAGGTGTTCCTGCAGGCGGGCGAGTGCAAGACCGTGACCATTCCGCTGGACGACAAGGCCTTCCGCTACTGGAACGTGAAAACGGACCGCTGGGAGACCGAGGGCGGTAGCTACCAGCTGCTGGTGGGTGCCAGCGTACAGGACATCCGCCTGCGCGCCGAGGTGTCCGTGCAGGGCACTGGTGCCCCGGACCCCTATGCTGGCAAGGCTGTGCAGTGCTACCGCACCGCTGACATCAAGAATGTGCCGGATGCCGCCTTTGAGGCCCTGCTGGGCCACGCCATCCCGGAGGACAAGCCCCACATCGACCAGACCATGACGCTGGGCGAGCTGAACCACAGCCGCAGTCCGCTGTGCTGGCTGGCCTGGGCTGTGCTGCACACCCTGCTCAAGCGCAGCTCCCGCGAGGGCACGCCGGACCTGAACCTGCTGTTCCAGTACAACATGCCCGTCCGTGCGCTGGCCCAGATGACCGGCGGCATGGTCGGGCAGGAGACCGTGGACGGCATCGTGATGGAAGCAAAGGGCTTCTGGATCATCGGCCTGCTGCGGGCACTCATCGGCTTTGGGCAGAACGCAGTCTCCAACCGGAAGTTCCGCGCGGCACTGGACGCCGAGCGCGGCGGCCCGGCGGTGTAAAACCATCTGACATTCCCGGATTTTCTCCTTCATTCTAAACAAACAGCCCCGGACTTGTTGAAAAGTCCGGGGCTGTTTGCGTGTGGGGCTTAGTAAATGTAGGGCTGCACGGGCGGCTGGTCGGGGCGGTGCTCCCCGATGATCTTTTCCATCCAGACCATGTCGTACCAGCGGCCGAACTTGTACCCGCAGTTGTGGAAGGTGCCGACCAGTGCAAAGCCCAGATGCTCGTGGAACCGGGCGCTGTTCCGGGTCAGGTATTCGTCCTCCACCTGCGGGTAGCCGATGCAGGCATACAGGTTCAGGATGCCCATGGCCTGCAGCCGGTCGGCCAGCGCCTCGTACAGGGCATGGCCCATGCCGTGTTTCCGGGCGTCGTGGTCCAGGTAGATGGTCAGCTCACAGGCCCAGTCGTAGGCGGCACGGCCCACAAAGGACCCCGCGTAGGCGTAGCCCTCCACCCGGCCGTCCCGCTCGATGACGAGGTAGGGGTATTTCTGCATGGTGCGGCGCATGCGGCCTTCAAATTCCTCCAGTGAGGGTACGTCGTATTCAAAGGTGATGACCGTGTGCTCCACATACCAGGCGTAGATCTCCAGAATGCGGGGCGCATCGGCCAAAGACGCATTCCGAATGGTAATATCCTGCATAAAAACATCTCCTTGTAGCAATAAATATCCCGAAATCCGGTCTGATTATAGCATATCCCACTTTAAAAGGACAGCGCAAAGCAGCAGAAGCGCCGCTCCGCACAGGCGGATAGGGGAGAAATTCTATTGGCAAAGTGGCAGAAAATGCGGCGTTCTGAGCCGGAAATCCCCACAAAAGCGCGAAAATCAGCCGTGCAGGCGCAAAATGCTGTACCTTGCTACTTTACTGTGATAAAATAACACCATCCTTTCCCCGCGCGCTGCGCGGGAAAAGCCAAACGAGAGGGGGAACCTTTATGACAAATGTCTGCATCATTGCCACCATTGTGATCTATCTGGTGGGCATGCTGCTGGTGGGCTTTGTATACAGCAAGTCCAACGAGGACAGCACCGACTTTTACCTCGGCGGCCGCAAGATGGGCCCGCTGGTCACTGCTATGAGCGCCGAAGCCAGCGATATGTCCAGCTGGCTGCTGATGGGCCTGCCCGGCCTTGCCTACCTCACCGGCATTGCGTCGCCGGGCTGGACGGCCATCGGCCTGGCTGTGGGCACCTGGCTCAACTGGCTCATCGTGGCCCGGCGGCTGCGGCGCTACTCGGCCAATCTGGACGCCATCACGGTGCCGCAGTTTCTGTCGCTGCGGTTCCATGACCAGCGCAACCTGCTCAACGCGCTGGGCGCGGTGATCATCATCGTGTTCTTTATCCCGTACACGGCTTCCGGCTTTGCGGCCTGCGGCAAGCTGTTCCACAGCCTGTTCGGCGTGGACTACATGATCGCGATGATCGTGTCCGCACTGGTCATCGTGGGGTACACCATTCTGGGCGGCTTCCGGGCCGTGACCACCACCGACCTCATCCAGTCGGTGGTCATGAGCATCGCACTGGTGGCGGTGCTGGCCTACGGCATCGGTGTGGCCGGGGGCTGGGGTGCCGTGATGGAAAACGCCCGCAGCCTTTCCGGCTACCTGACCATGGCGGCCAGCCACGACGCTGCCGCCGGGACCGCCGCCTCCTACAGCCTGCTGGATATCGTGTCCACCATGGCCTGGGGCCTGGGCTACTTTGGCATGCCCCACATCCTGCTGCGGTTCATGGCCATTGAGGACGAAAAGAAGCTGGTGCTCAGCCGCCGCATTGCCAGCGTGTGGGTGGTCATTGCCATGACGGCCTCCATCGTCATCGGCGTGGTGGGTCTGGGCATGACCAAAGCCGGTGCGCTGGAATTCCTGAGCGGCTCTTCCAGCGAGACCCTCATCGTGCGCATTGCCAGCCTCATTGCACAGCACGGTGTGCTGGCGGCGGTGCTGGCGGGCCTGATCCTGGCCGGTATTCTGGCGGCCACCATGTCCACCGCCGACAGCCAGATGCTGGCAGCGGCGTCCAGTGTCTCGCAGAACATCCTGCAGGAGTTCGGCCATATGAAGCTCACCGAGAAGCAGAGCCTGTTTGCGGCCCGGCTTACCATCATCTGCGTCAGCGTGGTGGGCGTGGTGCTGGCCCGCGACCCGGATTCCAGCGTGTTCGGCATCGTCAGCTTTGCATGGGCCGGTTTTGGCGGTGCCTTCGGCGCAGTGGTGCTGTGCGCCCTGTTCTGGAAGCGCTGCAACTGGCAGGGTGCACTGGCCGGGATGCTCTGCGGCGGCCTGATGGTCTTTGTGTGGAAGGACCTCATCAGCCCGCTGGGCGGCGTGTTCGGCATCTATGAGCTGCTGCCGGCTTTCCTGTTCTCGCTGGCAGCCTGCGTGGTGGTCAGTCTTGCCACCCCGGCACCCGGTGCGGACATCGAGGCCGAATTTGAAGCGGCGAAATAAACGATAAAAAGCAACCAGCCCCGGAACGATGATGGTCGTTCCGGGGCTGATTTTTATCTCAGTTGAACAGCATGATGGTTATTTCCGCGCAGGGCACCAAAAATCCAAAGCCGAAGAAAAACAGCAGTTCCAATATGACCCGCGTCAGGCGTAAAAACGGTGTATCCAGAAGGGTGCACGCTTCAAGGTAACGGTGATAGAAACCGCTCTGTTCAAAGCTGTTCCAGAGTTCCAGCATGAGAAATTCCATTCCGGCCAGAAGCGGAAAAACGACCCACGAGGACATCCAGCCATCGGCTTGTAAAGAACCATCGCTGAGGGAACGCCAGTGAACTGCAAGTGTTCCGTGGCAGGCGAATATGCCCCACAGTGCCAGGGCGATACTTAGCCGGAGCAGCGCAGTGCGGACAGAATGCCAGTCCGCCACAGGGCGGCGGCGCAGCATGGAAAAGAAATCTTCCAGTGGGACTGGCGCAGTTGGCGGCTCCTGTGCCGGGTCGTGGCAGTGCATCAGGTCCGCAAGAGACAGGCCCAGTGCGTCGGCCAGAGGTTCCAGCGTATTGATGTCCGGCAGACCGACGCCCCGTTCCCAGCGGCTGACGGCCTTGTCGGTCACATGCAGCTGTTCGGCCAGCTCGGCCTGGGTCAGGCCCTGCGCCCTGCGCACCTGGGCAAGAAAGGCACCGAACATTTTTGCGTCCATGCAGATCACATCCTTTTCCACAGAATAGCAGACTTGTGTGGAAAACGCAACCGACGGAACGTTTACCCACGCTTTTGAAGGAGAATGAGCGGGCGTCCTGCAAGAATATCTTGACAAAAAGTTACGATGACACTATACTAAAAGCAAAGGAAGGGCGCTGGCTGCAGATTGGTCAGCTCCTTACCGGCATTATGTCAAAAAGATTGACCGCTCGGTTGGGGAACAGAGGCGGTCAATCTTTTTTGCTTTTGGAATAATGTTTTGCGCGCGGGCTGCCCCGAAGGACATCCCGCGAGATCATCCAGGTCACCTGAATGACACCAACAATCACTGTAGCCAGAAGGTTCAGTGCACTGAAAACAATATTCAAAACATCCATAATGGACTCCTCCTTTGGGTATCCTGTGTAACCATTTGTACCGTCCGGAGGATCACAAAAGCATACGGATTGCAACCAAAAAGGACGGGTTCCCTTGCGGGGACCCGTCCTTTGGTTTGCTTATGATTCAGGCGAGGTTCAGCTTACAGCTGGGGGCCGGCAGAGACCAGAGCCTTGCCGTGCTCGTTGCCCTCGTACTTTGCAAAGTTCTTGATGAAGCGGCCAGCCAGATCCTTTGCCTTCTCCTCCCACTGGGAAGCGTCAGCATAGGTGTCGCGGGGATCCAGGATAGCGGGATCCACGCCGGGCAGCTGGGTGGGAACCTCGAAGTCGAAGTAGGGGATCTTCTTGGTGGGAGCCTCGTTGATGGCACCGCTCAGGATGGCGTCGATGATGCCGCGGGTATCCTTGATGGAGATGCGCTTGCCGGTGCCGTTCC
>OGFK01000881.1_pt1 | contig 22331 bp, 20 predicted proteins | sample 1570931 | NCBI WGS metagenome assembly OGFK01 (sample SAMEA2581935, study PRJEB24529) | metagenome | biome: Human gut stool | place: China | collected 2011
TAATTAACTCTCTCATTTTCAATCGATTACATAAGAATTAACAGAGTATTGATGAAGAACTTATCTCTAAAAACATTAGCATTAGGTATTCTTGCTTTGTTTGCTGTGACTACTGTTTCGGCACAGGAAGAGCCTGCAAAGAAGAATAATAAATTTGGTTTGGCAAATCGCATAGGCGTAGGTGTAGGATATGGTACGGAAGGTCTCGGCTTCGATGTGGCTATACCATTGACACAATACGTGCAGGTACGCGCAGGTTTAAACATCTTCCCGAACATCAAGTTCCACGAAAATATTGACGTGGAGTACGTTGGCGAGACTCCGCTTGCTGGCGAGCAGACTATTGAAGACAAAGTACGCCTTGACGCTAAGTTCGGCAGAACCTATGCCGACTTGAAGTTTGATGTCTATCCATTCGGCAATAGAGGCAACTTCTTTGTTACGGCAGGTCTGTCGTTCGGTGGCTCTGATTTGATGTCAATTAAGGGTCATAGTGAAAAGGTTGAAGAATATGGTCCTGCAATTAAGGACTATGGTATCAACATCGGCGATTACAACATTCCGTTTGATGAGAAAGGTGAAATCAAGGGCGGTGTAAAGGTAAAGAAGGTTCGTCCGTACCTCGGACTTGGTTTCGGTCGCCTTATCCCGAAGAGACGCATCGGTTTCCGCTTCGAGTTGGGTGCTCAGTTCCAGGGCAAACCAAAGGTATATGCTGGCGATATCGACAACGTACTTGAGAACAAACAGGTTACTGACGCTGTTGACGAAGAAACAAAGGACGACATTGCGAAGGTTATGGACTGGCTTAAAGTCTACCCAGTTATGAAGTTCTCTATTCGCGGCAGAATACTTTAATAACCGAAGGGATTACCCCCCTGATATTGCCACGCTACGGCAACATTGTTGTCCCGCTACCGAAACTTTATTGCCGTAGCAGGACAACAATGTTGTCGTAGCGTGGCAATAAAAAAAGACAAAAACTGAATACTTTACATGTTTTTATTTCGCTCTCTCAAAAAATAGCAGTACCTTTGCACCCGAAAATAAACATGTATAACCCTGTGGAAGAATTTGGCTGCTTGCAACCACACAAAAAAATGCTAAAACTGCAAAGCTAACCGCGAATGTAAGAACGCGAAACGTATAAAGGATAACGACGGTTAGACAGCGGTAATTTGGTGTTTTTCCACTTATTTAAATTTAAAAATTGGAAAAATGAATTATCTTTTTTCTTCAGAATCAGTTTCAGAAGGCCATCCAGACAAGGTGGCTGACCAGATTTCAGACGCTTTAGTAGATCAGTTCCTCGCTTACGACGACCGCGCTCACTGCGCCATCGAGTCGTTCGTGACAACCGGTCAGGTAGTAATCATGGGTGAGGTGCGCTCTAACGTGTACATCGACCTGCAGACTATCGCACGCAAGACAATCAACCAGATTGGCTATAACAAGTCGGATTATCAGTTCGACGGCAACTCATGCGGTGTGCTCACAGCCATCCACGAGCAGTCGGACGATATCAACCGCGGTGTGTCGCGTGCCGACGAGGAGGAGCAGGGTGCCGGCGACCAGGGCATGATGTTCGGCTACGCCACTAACGAGACCGAGAACTATATGCCCGTAACGCTCGACATCGCACAGCTCATCATGCGCGTGCTCGCTGACATACGCAAGGAGGGCAAGCAGATGACATACTTGCGCCCCGACTCGAAGAGCCAGGTAACCGTAGAGTATTCGGAGGAAGGCATACCACAGCGCATCGACACCATCGTAGTGTCTACACAGCACGACGAGTTCGACTCTGACGACGAGCGTATGCTTGCAAAGATAAAGGACGACGTGCTCAACATACTCATGCCGCGCGTGAAGGCAGAGATACACAGCGAGAAGGTGCTCGCACTCTTCGGCGACGACATCAAGTACTTCGTCAACCCTACAGGCAAGTTCGTAATCGGCGGACCGCACGGCGACACCGGTCTCACCGGTCGCAAGATTATCGTCGACACATACGGCGGTAAGGGCGCACATGGCGGTGGAGCCTTCTCTGGTAAGGACCCGTCTAAGGTAGATCGCTCGGCAGCCTATGCAGCACGCTACATCGCCAAGAACATGGTGGCAGCAGGTGTTGCCGACGAGATGCTCGTGCAGGTGAGCTACGCCATCGGTGTTGCTAAGCCCGTGAACATCTACGTGAACACATACGGTCGCAGCCGCGTGCAGATGAGCGACGGCGAGATAGCACAGAAGATAGAGAAACTCTTCGACCTTCGCCCGAAAGCCATTGAGCGCACACTCAAGCTCCGCCAGCCTATCTATCGCGAGACTGCTGCCTACGGACACATGGGCCGCAAGTGCGAGGTGGTGGAGAAGACATTCACATCGCGCTATCACGAGACAAAGGTGATGAAGGTGGAACTCTTCACATGGGAGAAACTCGACCGCGTAGATGATATCCGTAAGGAGTTTGGACTCTAAAGAGTAGTGATATGGTGTTGTGGTGAGATGGTGACATTACCTTTTATAGGTATAGACAACTCTCACCATCTCAACACCACACCATCTCAACATCAAATCTCACCATCTCACCACCTCACCATAGAAATCTCACCATCTCACCACAACAACATCTCAACAAAAAACATGATAACAACCGACTCCATACACACAGAGGAGATAGTTCTTGGAGCAGACGGACTGCCCGTCGGCGCTCAGCCCGTGCGCAAGCACTGGCAGCCAACGCCGGCAGAGGTGCTCAGCTGGCTGCCCAAGAACGCTACGCCTGCCCAGCAGGACTCCGCTATCCAGGCGCACATACGCCCATCGGAGATAACATGGAGTCAGCAGCCCGACACACTGCATCTGCCCGGACACACACGCGGACACTCCTGGCGCGATATCAACCTACCACAGTACTACCGCGAGTCGTACTTCACCGGCAAGCCATACTTCAACCCCGACCTCTTCGGCGGGCGCACCGGTGTGGCAGGCGACCCTGTGCCCTACAGCATCGCACGCGACAACCTCATCACGCTTCTGCTATTATTCTGCTTCTGCATCGCACTGATAGCCTACACCAAGTCGCGACGCTTCATACTGCGCCAGGCGAAGGAGTTCTTCCGCCCGCCAGTGAGCGAGAATATGACCACCGTGACGGAGACCTCCGAGGAGTTGCGCTTTCAGTTCTTCCTCGTGTTGCAGAGCTGCTTGTTGTTAGGATTGGTCTACTTCTTCTATACACAACTCTATGTTGCCGACACGTTCCTCGTCGATCAGTATCAGGTGATAGGCATACTCTCGCTGACGATGCTTGGCTATATGCTCGTCAAGACAATGCTCTACTGGCTCGTGGGATGGGTGTTCTTCGACAAGCGCAACAACGAGTTTTGGATGAAGTCCTACCTCTTCTTCCTCGCTATGGAAGGCGTGTGCCTCTTCCCCGTCGTAATGATCAATGCCTACTTCAAGATGCCGGTGCGCACAACACTCGTGTGCACATTCCTCGTGATAACGCTCTTCAAGTTGCTCTCCCTTTACAAGTCTTACATCATCTTTTTTAGACATAGGGGCGGTTTTCTGCAAAATTTTTTGTACTTTTGCACGCTTGAACTGACACCTCTCGCAGTTCTCTTAGGTACGCTGGCAATGATAGTCAACTGCTTGAAAGTGAATTTCTAAGACAATAGCGACGGCACCCCTCTGAATAAAGAATATACATATAAAGCTTCAATATGAAAAAGATAAAGAAGATTCTGATATCACAGCCTGAACCATCAAGCGAGAAGTCGCCATATTTCGACATCGCAAAGGACTTCGGTGTAGAACTCGTCTTTCGCCCATTCATCAAAGTAGAAGGACTCAGCCCCAAAGAATTCAGACAGCAGAAGATCGGTCTTCTCGACTTCACAGCCGTAGTGTTCACATCACGTCACGCTATCGACAATTACTTCACACTCGCTAAGGAGATGCGCATCACCATCCCCGAAGATATGAAGTACTTCTGCGTTACGGAGACAATCGCCCTCTACATACAGAAGTATGTGCAGTATCGCAAGCGCAAGGTGTTCTTCGGCAATACCGGCAAGCTCGACTCGCTCATCCCCACAATGGTGAAGCACAAGAACGAGAAGTATCTTGTGCCACTGAGCAGCGTACACAACGGCGACGTTAAAGAACTGCTCGACTCTAAGAAGCTAATACATACCGAGTGCGTAATGTATCGCACCGTGAGCAACGACTTCACCGAAGAGGAGGCAGCTCAGTTCGACTGCAACATGCTCGTCTTTTTCAGTCCGTCGGGCATCAAGTCGTTCACAAAGAACTTCCCAAGCTTCGAACAGAACGATGTGCGCATCGCCACCTTCGGACCTGCCACAGCAAAGGCTGTGACTGACGCAGGCTACCGTCTCGACCTTGAGGCTCCTACAAAGGAACACCCGTCGATGACAAGCGCACTCCGCTACTATCTTGAGAATAATAAGTAGGTTGTTGGGTTGAGATGGTGAGATGGTGATAGGAGGTTGTTGTGTTGAGATGTTGACATTACCTTTTAGAGGTATAGACAAATCTCACCATCTCATCACAACAACACCTCAACATCAAATCTCACCATCTCACCACAACACCATCTCACCATCAAATCTCACCACAACAACATAACACCACCTTATGACATCATCACAACAGCTCTCAAAGAGTGAGCGCATAAACAGCAAGAAGCTCATCGACCGCCTCTTCAAAGGAGGAGGAGCCAAGTCGATGTCTGCCTTCCCGCTGCGTGTGGTGTTTATGACAGAGGATGCCGACGCACACGAACCGCTCGCAAAGATGATGGTGAGCGTGCCCAAACGCTACTTCAAGCGCGCCGTGAAGCGCAACCACGTGAAGCGTCTCGTACGTGAAGCATACCGTCGCAACAAACAGGTGTTAATCGACACCCTCGAAGCCGAAGAACAACGCAAGGCACTCTCGCTATGCTTTATATGGACCGACGGCAACCTGCGCAGCTACGAGGAAGTGGAGCGCAAGATAGCAAACCTGCTGCAGCGTATAGCAGAGAAAATAGGCAAGCAGGCGGACGAAGAAACAAATCAGCAATGAAAGTATCAAGCTATATCTCACGCTGCGCCCACTACGTCTCACGCGCTTTAGTATGGCTTGCCATACTGCCCATACGGTTCTATCAAGTGTGCATCACGCCATACACGCCCCCTTCGTGCCGCTTCACACCCACCTGCTCCGAGTATGCCCGTCAGGCACTGCAGAAGCATGGCTTCTTCAAAGGCTTGGCACTCGCTGTCTGGCGCATCCTCCGCTGCAACCCGTGGGGAGGCTCAGGCTACGACCCCGTACCCTAAAGAGCCACCAACAGCCCCTCCCAACCCTCCCCGTCGGGGAGGGCTTAAGAATAGTCCTCCAAGACTTAGAAAGGCTTAGTAGCAAGTCCTTCCCAAGGCTTAGCTATATCCTCCAAGGCTTAGAAAGGCTTAAAGAGGCTTAGTTCGGCTTAAACGCCATCCTAAATGCGGCTTAAACGCCACCCTAAAAATAGCAATCATCAAAAAAACAACAGCAATAATGACAAAGAATTTCGTTGAAGAACTGCGCTGGCGCGGTATGCTCGCGCAGATTATGCCCGGCACTGAGGAGTATCTCAATGCCAACATGGTGTCTGCGTATCTGGGCACCGACCCTACAGCCGACTCTCTCCACATCGGTCACCTCTGTGGTATCATGATGCTGCGCCACCTGCAGCGTTGCGGTCACAAGCCCTACCTGCTTGTGGGCGGTGCTACCGGTATGATTGGCGACCCCTCTGGCAAGAGTCAGGAGCGCAACCTGCTCGACGCTGCTACCCTCTACCACAACCAGGAGGCTATCAAGAAGCAGGTTTCTAAGTTCCTCGACTTCGACGGCACAGAGCCTAACAAGGCTGAGCTCGTCAACAACTACGACTGGATGAAGGACTTCACCTTCCTCGACTTCGCTCGCGAGGTGGGCAAGCACATCACCGTCAACTACATGATGGCTAAGGACAGCGTGCAGAAGCGTCTCAACGGCGAGGCTCGCGACGGCCTTTCGTTCACAGAGTTCACATACCAGCTACTCCAGGGCTACGACTTCCTCTACCAGTATCAGAAGTACGGCGTACGCCTGCAGCTCGGCGGCAACGACCAGTGGGGCAACATGACCACCGGCACAGAGCTTATACATCGCACACTCGGCAACGACGCAGAATGCTACTGCCTCACCTGCCCGCTCATCACCAAGAGCGACGGCAAGAAGTTCGGCAAGACCGAGAGCGGAAACATCTGGCTCGACCCGGCTCGCACCACTCCGTACGCTTTCTACCAGTTTTGGCTCAACGTCAGCGACGCAGAGGCTGAGAAGTACATCAAGATATTCACCGACCTCGACAAGGAGACCATCGACGCGCTCGTAGCCGAGCACAATGAGGATCCGGGTCGCCGCGTACTGCAGAAACGTCTGGCTGAGGAGGTGACAACAATGGTTCACTCACGTGAGGACCTCGAGACCGCTCAGGAGGCTTCTAACATCCTCTTCGGCAAGGGCACAAAGGAGACTCTCCAGAAGTTCGATGAGGCTACACTGCTCTCTATCTTCGAAGGCGTACCCCACTTCCAGCTGCCGAAGGATCAGCTCGGACAGCCGGCTGTAGACCTCTTCACACGCGACGACGTGAAGATCTTCAACTCTAAGGGCGAGATGCGCAAGCTCGTGCAGGGTGGCGGCGTATCGCTCAACAAAGAGAAGCTCGGCGCGTTCGACCAGGTAGTTACTGCCGACGACCTCATCGACGGCAAGTATCTGCTCGTGCAGCGTGGCAAGAAGAACTATTACCTCATCACAGTGAAGTAATTGTGTTGAGTCGTATATAATAAAAAAACAGCCAATTCGTTTGGCTGTTTTTACAAAAATGCGTATCTTTGCAGTCGCATTGTCCTATGGTGTAATGGTAGCACAACAGGTTTTGGTTCTGTTTGTGGTGGTTCGAATCCGCCTAGGACAACGTTTAAGGAGACTCTTTTAGGGTCTCCTTTTTTGTTTATATTGCTACAAGATAGCTTGCGCAATCCCGATAAAGGAAAAATTGTGGTGGTTCGAATCCGCCTAGGACAACGTTTAAGGAGACTCTTTTAGGGTCTCCTTTTTTGTTTATATTGCTACAAGATAGCTTGCGCAATCCCGATAAAGGAAAAATTGTGGTGGTTCGAATCCGCTTATGATAACAAAAACGGAGACTCGAAAGAGCCTCCGTTTTTGTTTTAGCAATCTTTAGGGGGTGCACTTGTCCCCGCTCGGCTTTGCCGCTTGCCAAAGCAAGAAGTGCACCAACCAAGCAAAAGGCATGCAAACCCCTAAATACTTCTTGTTCTGATAAACTGTTTACTTGAGGTACTCTGCGAGTTTTGCAACGGCGCGTGCGCGGTGCGATATGCCGTTCTTGATGTCCATGCCGAGCTGTGCGAACGACTCGTTGTAGCCCTCTGGCACGAAGATGGGGTCGTAGCCGAAGCCCTCTGTGCCCTGCTTCTCGCGCGATATGGTGCCGTGCACGATGCCCTCGAAGAGCGTGTAGTCGGCTACGTCGCTGCGGCGTGCGAGAGCTATCACGGTGCGGAACTGCGCACGGCGGTCGTTGCTGTCGCCCAATCGTGCGAGCAGTTTCTGCATGTTGGCCTCCGAGTTGTGGTCGGTGCCCTCGGCGTAGCGTGCGGAGCGCACGCCCGGCTCGCCTCCAAGCTCCGGCACTTCGAGCCCCGTGTCATCGGCAAAGCAGTCGTAACCATAGTTGTCCACTACGTAGCGTGCCTTCTGTATGGCATTACCCTCAAGCGTGTTGGCTGTCTCGGGTATGTCGGCGTGGCAGTTGATGTCTTCGAGCGAGAGCACCTCGAAGCGGTCGCCGAGTATGGCGCGTATCTCCGAGAGCTTGTGCTTGTTGTTGGTGGCGAAGACGATAGCCTTATTCTTCGGGGCTTGTTGTGATTTGTTCATGTTCTTTTGCCTTTTCTTTCTTTACCTTAACCTTTATCTGGTCGAATCCCTCGCCGTACACGCCGATGACGCTGCTCTGCGACACGAAGGCGCGCGGGTCAATCATCTTGATGAGGCGGAAGATAAGTACCGACTCGCTCTTCTTGGCGAGCAGACAGATCACCTTCATCTCCTTGCCCGTGTACCAGCCGTGACCGTCGAGAATGGTCAGCGTGTGGTCGGTCTTTTTCGTTATGGCACTTGCTATCTCGTTGTACTTGTGCGAGAATATGAAGAACTGCACCGATTGGCGTTGGACGCTCATCACATAGTCGAGCATGGTACATTCGATGAACATCGTGCACAGACCGAACACTACCATCTGGCAACGCTGTGGGAACAGACCGAAAGAGTCGATGGTGAGACAACTGCCTATGATGACGAGGTCGACCATGATAAGACCCTTGCCGAGCGACACATTATAGTATTTGTTCACTACGGCAGCGATGATGTCTGTTCCACCCGTGCTGCCGTTGTTCAAGAACACTATTGCCAGTGACGTGCCGGTAAGCATACATCCTATGATGAGCGACATGAAGTCGTTGCCCTCGCCCATAAGCTTATAGAAGGTGCCGTCGGGCATCTCCACTATTTTCTGTGCGAGGTCGAGCATCACGGTTATGGCTATCGTGGCATAGATGGTTTTGGCAAGGAATTTTATTCCAAGCTCCTTCAGTGCTGCCACGATGAGCACAGCATTAATTATGAAAAATGTCCATTGAACTGGAAATTTTGTGGCATAGAATACGATGGCTCCGATACCTGCGATGCCTCCGGTTACGATTTCGTAAGGCAGCAGGAATACGGTGAACCCGAAGGTGTACAACATTAACCCGAGAGTAATGTTAAAATAGTCCTTCGCTTCTTGCCAGATAATTTTGCGGTCAATCATCATAGGAGTTACAGTTATTACATTATTATTTTAATGCATATAAGAAAAAGGAGTCGTCCGTATTACTTTATAACGACATTCACGATCTTCTTAGGTACGACAATCACCTTCACGACTGTCTTTCCGTCGAGATATTTCGCACTCTGCTCGTCGGCGAGCACTGCAGCCTGAATCTCGTCGTTGGTAGCGTCGGCTGCGAACTTCTTCTGGAAGCGTGCCTTGCCGTTGAACGACACTGTGAGCTGCACCTCGCTCTCCACGAGATACTGCGGGTTGAACACAGGCCATGCTGCATCGCATACGGTTGTAGCATTGCCCAGGGCGTGCCACAGTTCCTCTGCGATGTGCGGAGCGAACGGCGCGATGAGCACAACGAGCTGCTCGAGCACCTGCTTTGCGCGGCACTTCTGCTGTGCCAGCTCGCCCACGGCAATCATAAATGCCGAGATAGAGGTGTTGTAAGAGAAGTGTTCGATGTCTTCTGTCACCTTCTTGATGAGCTTGTGCAGGCTCTTCAGGTTGTCGGCTGTAGGCTCTGCGTCGGTCGGCAGGAACTCGTCGGTGCGGTTCTCGTAGAACAGCGCCCAGAACTTCTTGAGGAAGCGGAAGCAGCCGTCGATGCCGTTGGTGTCCCAAGGCTTACTTGCCTCCACCGGACCGAGGAACATCTCGTACAGACGCAGCGTGTCGGCGCCGTACTTCTCTACGATCATGTCGGGGTTGACGACGTTGAACATCGACTTCGACATCTTCTCTACAGCCCAGCCGCAGATGTACTTGCCGTCCTCCAGCACGAACTCGGCATTAGCATACTCCGGTCGCCATGCCTTGAACGCCTCTATGTCGAGCACGTCGGCGCTCACGATGTTCACGTCTACGTGTATCGGTGTCACGTCGTAGTCCTTGCGCAGGTTGTACGATACGAAGACGGGGGCAGCCTCTCCCCCCGCCCTCTCCGAGGAGAGGGAGCCGTTAGCTGTTGAGGCAACTCCGTCCTCCCCTTGGGGGGAGTTAGAGGGGGCTGTGCGGTTTATTCTATATACGAAGTTGGAGCGACCCTGAATCATGCCCTGGTTGACGAGTTTCTGATACGGTTCCTCCTTGCACGACACACCGATGTCGAAGAGGAACTTGTTCCAGAAGCGTGAGTAGATGAGGTGACCCGTAGCGTGCTCGCAGCCTCCTACGTAGAGGTCTACGTTCTGCCAGTAGTTGTCGGCATCCTTGCCCACGAGGCATGTGTCGTTGTGCGGATCCATATAGCGCAGATAGTAAGCCGACGAACCGGCGAAGCCCGGCATAGTGTTCAGCTCGAGTGGGAAGACGGTCTTGTTGTCCACAAGCGCCTTGTCCACCACCTGGCGTTTCTCCACGTCCCACGCCCACATCTTGGCGCGTCCCAATGGCGGCTCGCCGGTTTCTGTAGGCTTGTATGTCTCAATCTCGGGCAGCAGCAGCGGCAGGCAGTCCTCCGGCACCATCTGCGGCATACCGTCCTTGTAGTAAACGGGGAACGGCTCGCCCCAGTAGCGTTGGCGCGAGAAGATAGCGTCGCGCAGACGATAGTTGACCTTCACGCGTCCCATGCCCTTCTCCGTAACGAACTGCTTTGTCTTTGCGATAGCCTCCTTAACGCTCAAACCATTAAGTGAGAAGCCGTCGAGTGTCTCCTTGCCTGCTGCAGGCGAGTTGCACACGATGCCCTCCTTTGCGTCGAAGCTCTCCTCCGACACGTCAGCACCCTCGATGAGCGGAATGATAGGCAGGTTGAAGTGCTTGGCGAAGGCATAGTCGCGCGAGTCGTGCGCCGGAACAGCCATGATGGCTCCCGTGCCGTAGCCTGCAAGCACGTATTCTGAGATCCAGATAGGAATGTTCTCGCCGGTGAACGGGTTCACGGCATACGAGCCGCTGAACACGCCCGTCACGTTGCGGTTTGCCATGCGGTCGAGCTCTGTGCGCTTCTTCACGTACGCTAAGTACTCGTCCACCTCAGCCTTATGCTCTGCGGTGGTGAGCTGCGCCACGAGTTCGCTCTCCGGCGCCAGCACCATGAACGTAACGCCGAAGATGGTGTCGGCGCGAGTGGTGAAGATAGTGAACAGCCCCTCTCCGTCTCTCCCCATCGGGGAGAGGGCTTTGAGGTTTGCCTTTATTTCTTTAATGGTGTTGTCTGTGTCTTGCAGAACCTGCTCATTTGTAAAGCGCAGCACTTTGAAGCCTGCTTCATTAAGGAATTCAGAACGTAGTTTGTCTGCTTCCATTTGTTCAGCATTGTTATGGTAAGCTCCGTCAACCTCGATGACGAGCTTGCTGTTCAGAGCTACGAAGTCAACGATAAAGTCGCCGATGACGTGCTGTCTTCTGAATTTCTCGCCCAATTGGTTGGCGCGTAAAGACTCCCAAAGAGCTGCTTCTGCTTCAGTCGGATGCTTGCGGTTTTCTTTGGCGTTCTCTTTAAGAATTTCGTAGTTGAATGGGTGAGCAGTCTTGAACTTGTTCCAAGCAGCCTCAAGCTCTCCCCCGACGGGGGAGTTGGAGGGGGCTATTCTGAACTGCATCTCTGTGCCCTCACTTCTGCCAATCCAGTTCTTCTGTGTCTCCTTGATAGAGTCGCTCCAGTCGACGGTGTCGAGTCCGTCGAGAAGTCGCTGCGAGTAAGCCGATGTGCGCAGACACCACTGCTGCATCTTCTTCTGCACGACGGGGAAGCCGCCACGCTCGCTCACGCCGTTCACCACCTCGTCGTTGGCAAGCACGGTGCCCAGACCAGCGCACCAGTTCACCATCGTCTCGCCGAGGTAAGCTATGCGGTAGTTCATGAGTGTTTTCTGCTTCTCCACGTCGCTCATGGCACGCCACTCTTCAGCCGTAAACTCCAGATGCTCGCTCTCGGCAACGTTCAGTCCCTCGGTGCCCTTCTCGTTGAAGTGCTCCACGAGCTTCTCTATCGGCTCTGCCTTCTGGCAAGAGTTGCAGAAGAACGAGCCGAACATCTTCTCGAACGCCCACTGAGTCCAGTGGTAGTACTTCGGGTCGCAGGTGCGTATCTCGCGGTCCCAGTCGAACGAGAAGCCAATGTTGTCGAGCTGCTGACGATAGCGTGCGATGTTAGCCACGGTGGTCACCTCAGGGTGCTGTCCGGTCTGTATAGCATACTGCTCAGCCGGCAGTCCGTATGCGTCGTAGCCCATAGGGTTGAGCACGTTGAAGCCCTTCAAGCGCTTGTAGCGTGCGTAGATGTCCGATGCGATATAGCCAAGCGGATGGCCTACGTGCAGACCGGCTCCCGACGGGTATGGGAACATGTTGAGTACGTAGAACTTCTCCTTTGCAGAGTCCTCGGTGGTGTGGTAGGTCTTGTCCTTCACCCACTGGCTCTGCCATCTCTTTTCTATTTCTCTGAAGTTATATTCCATTGTTTTTATACTGTTTTTATGCAAAGTTACGACTTTTACTTTATATATATGTGTGTTTGTGTCTTAAAATTTTGATATACAGTGCATATCTCAGGGGGTGCACTTGTCTCAAGTGCACCAACCAAGCAAACGATGCTATCTCCAGGGGGTGCAGCAGTCTCTGCTGCACCAACCAAGTAAACGGTGCATTTCTACTCGGTTGGTGCACTTGAGACAAGTGCACCCCCTATATTACCACTATTTTTTTGACTGTTCCGTCGCTGTAGCGCACGATGTTCACGCCCTTCTTTGGTGTCGAGATGCGTTGTCCGTCGGCGGTGTAGCGTGCCACCTCGTGGCGGTTGCCGTCTGCGGTTGTGTGGTTGATGGCAGTAGGGCGTTGTCGTGGTGTGATGACGATGGGGTTGTCGTCGTAGCCCTCGCGCAAGTGGAGATTCTCTACCGAGCACACCTCTGTCGACTGCTCGCCAATCCATCCGCACATCTGCAGTACGCCGGTCTGCACACGTATGAAGTCGGCGTGTGTCAGCTTCACCGGATTGCCGTTGCCGTCTACCGCCCAGTCGAGGTCGAACGTGTTGTACATCTTGTCGTCCGTCGGTGCCGCATCGGCGTAGCCATACGCATCGGCAGCGTAGCGGTAGCTGATCCAGTTCTGCGGATTGTCGCTGTCCGTTCCGTCGCCGCCGCGGTTGATGGTGTTGTCGGGCAGTCGCGAGCCACGGAATGTCAGCCTGTCGGCATCTATCCACGTGGGGTAGTACGACTGGTTGTGGAACGTCAGCTTCATCATGTAGCCCACGGTGTCGCACTCCGTGCCGTTGCGGTCGGTCCACTCGGCGCGGAACGGTATGTAGCGGTCGTACACGGAGTAGGACTGCGTGTGCTCGCCTTGCTCGGCATCGGGTCGCTGGTAGGTGATGGTGACGTTTGGCGTGGCGGTGGTGTAGTACTCCGACCCTGCCAGCTCGTACCACTCGGCTGTCTCGGGCGATGTGCCCACGCCGGCGTACACGATGCCCGGCTCTATCGATCCGCCGATGGTGGCTGCGCCGTACACGGGGTCGGCAGCAGCGTAGTAGGCGTTGCCGAGGATGCTTAGGTCGGAGCCGCGTGTGTTGGCTATCGGCTCTGTGAAGCCGAAGGTGATGTAGCCGCCGAAGGCTCCGAGCGATACGGGCAGCTGGTCAGCGAGTTGTGCTTCGCACGCCTGCAGTCGGTCGGCTTCGCTCATCGTGGCATCGATGGCGGGCAGCTTGCCCACGAACTGACCTGGTGCAGGGCAGTATTCGAGCACCTTCACGTGTTGTGTTGTCTGTGCCGCTGCCAGCAAGGGCGCGGCGAGGAGTATCATTGTTGTTTTCATATTCTTGTTTTTTCAGGGGGTGCAGCAGTCTCTGCTGCACCAACCAAGCAAATTGTTCTGTGTGTTCTGTGTGTTCCGTGGGAATATTTTGTTCTCCCACAGATTTCACCGAATTCACAGAATAGACTTGCAGAGGATTTTCTCCCACAGAATTCACGGAATTCACAGAACAGACTGGCAGAGGATGTTCTCCCACAGATTTCACAGATTCTCACAGATGTTGTGTTTTTGGAGTTCTGTGAATTCTGTGTGTTCTGTGGGACTTCCCACGCCCCAGTGAATCTGTGTAAATCTGTGCAATCTGTGGGAGGATTATTTTCTACCCTCCTACAGAACAGACTGGCAGAGGATGTCCTCCCACAGAATTCACAGAATTCACAGAACAGACTGGCAGAGGATGTCCTCCCACAGATTTCACAGATTCTCACAGATGGTTTGTGTTTGGAGTTCTGTGAATTCTGTGTGTTCTGTGGGACCTCCCACGCCCCCCAGTGAATCTGTGAAAATCCGTGCAATCTGTGGGAGGATTGTTTTGGTTGCGTGGGGTCTACCCTCCTACAGAATAGACTGGCAGAGGGTGTCCTCCCACAGATCTCACGGAATTCACAGAATAGACTGGCAGAGGATGTCCTCCCACAGATTTCACAGATTCTCACAGATGGTGTGTGTTTGTAGTTCTGTGAATTCTGTGAATTCTGTGGGACTTTCCACGCCCCCAGTGAATCTGTGAGAATCTGTGAAATCTGTGGGAGGATTACGGAGACAAGTGCACCCTCTATAGGGCTACGAAGGCAGAGGGGTTCACGCCGCGCAGCAGGTAGCGGTTGAGCAGTGTGCCGGTGGGGCTGAACTCGTAGACATAGCCGTTGGTGGCGTAGGCGCGGGCATCCGATGCGTACATGTGGGCAGAGCGGGGCGAGATGTACAGCGCGTAGGGCGACTGCATGGCAGCTATCACGGAGTCGGCAGCAGCGTAGCCGGCAAGCCCCTCGGAGGCAGAGAGCGACGGCAGGGCGATGGTGTGCGTGGAGAAGGCGTACTCGCCCGTGAGGTGCGAGTAGGCAGAGCCAAGACAGTAGAACCTGCCCTGCGCAGCGCAGCAGTACGTCGACGGGAAGTCGAAGACGCGGAACTCCTCCGATGCCATGTTCAGCACCACGGTGTGCGGCGGCGTGTTGTACATGTCGCCCGCAGCATTGATGCAGAGCCACTCGCGCCACTGCGCCACCTTGCCGTACAGGTTCTTGCAGCCCGTGTCGATGCGTCGCAGCTCGCGCATGGTCTGCGCGTCGACCACCGATATGGTCTGCTCGTAGCCGTGGTCCTGCGTCTGTGTGGAGTAGCCGCCCGTGTTGGCTACGTAGAGTCTGCCGTCGTAGTAGGCGATGCCCTCCGGCTCGTAGCCCACGTGGCAGGTGTCGACCACGAGCTTCGTCGTGAGGTCTATCTTCGCCACATATCCGTGGTCGGCGTACGACGTGACGTAGAGGTAGCCGCGGTGGTCGGTAGCCATGCGTCGGTTGTTCGGTATGTTCTCCGTGGCAGCGATGGCGGTGCCGTCGGGACGTATGTACTGCACTATGTTCGACCAGTTTACGGAGATGGCTATTAGCGTGTCGTTCACCTGCAGTATGTCGTTAGCCGTGTCGCCGAGTCGCTCGCCCGGGTTCTGCTGTCGGAACCAGTGGTTGGTGAGCACGCCGTGGTCGAGCAGCGAGAGCGACGCGTTGTTCATGCCCCACAGACCCTCGCAGAGTATCAGCAGGCGGTCGGCACTGGCGGTGGGCTCGCTCTTTGTGGGCGTGTCGTCGGCAGGCTCCAGCGAGCACGAGGCGAGCAGGCACACGCACAGCACGGCGCAAGCACCGAGCCGGAAGCGTTGCAACGCACTGAGCGTTATGTGTTTCGGACGCAGGAGCATAAGTATGCGGTTGAGATATTTCACTTGAAAAAATGTGTGTATATAGGTGCAAAGATACTATATTTATGTCAATAAATGTGTAAAAAGTAACATTTTGATGAATAATTTGTTATTATTTCAATTTTTATATTTAACTTTGCAGAAGATAGGCTTCACCTCAGCAATTGAAGCAAGCTTCATTGCGTTCGGTTTGCACTATCTTTGCCGACTGTTACATAATTACATAGAGCCGTAGGACATTACGGCATACGTTGGATGACTTCTTATTTTTTTAGTATAAACTGCATAATAAAATTACTGGGATTTTAAAAAAGAGATTATGAAGAAAGGTAGCTATGAGCAGCCTCGTATCACTATCTACGAGGTAGAGACCACAGCCATACTTGCAGGCAGTGGCGAACACAAAGTACCGAGCGAAAAGTCTGGCTTCAGCTTAGACAGAGAGAGCGAGGAGCTGACAAGTGGTGACGGCGAAGACGTTTGGGAGAACTAAGATTTTTATTTGTATCAACACAGAAAAACAATCAATCAACATGAAGAAGATATTGTATTCAGTATTTATGCTGGCTACAATGGTGCTTGCTGCGTGCAGCAGCGACGACACCACAGAGCCGGACGTAAAGCGTGGAATGGTGCTCAAGGCTAATGTTGAGGACACCGACACCCGTGCCACAATCACCGACAACGAGGGCAAATGGAAGTTTACCTTTGCTACTAATGACGTGGTTAAGGTAGGTAATGATGAGGTGGAGGGCTACTACACCTTCACTAATGACGGTACCGTGTTCACAAGCACCGATGCCAAGCAGACTGCAGAGGCTGCCAATTGGTGTGCCTTCTTCCCCGGCGAGACGATCGACTTGAGAAATCAGTCGGGTGCCTTCGCTGACGTCGCCAAAAACTACGCATTGGCTGGCGCGACCGCGTCGGCTACAACCGGCTCTGATGGCTTGACCGTAACGATGAAGGCGAAGGCAGCTGTGCTGCGTATCGTGGGCGTGAATAATGGCGAGGCTCTGGACATCAACGTTAAGACCTATAACGGCAAGTACGTATCAGGTCTTACTGCTAAGAAGAACTCGGCAGACTTCGACGTGCAGACAAGCGACACAAAGGTAACGCTGCTCTCAACGAGCGGCGCAGGAGTGTATTATATAGTAGTGCCGGTAGGCGTGAAGCTTGAGGTATATAACGGCGCTACACTCATCAAGAAAACTAAGGACGCAGGTCTTAAAGCTGGCAAGTACTACACTCTGAAAACGGGTGATGTAGATGGTTGGGAATATGCTACAATCAATGGTGAACAGGTTAAGAAATACTGGGTACAGTTGTGGCCCGGTGGTCCGAAGTTCGCTACAGAGAATGTGAAAGATGGGTTGAAATGGCCTGAGGCAACAGCGGAAGGCAGTGCCTATGTATGGGGTGCAAATTGGCGCACACCGACAAATGAAGAGTTGAATTTTGTTACTGAACATACTTTAACTCCACTTAATACGAAAGCCGAAGTTCAAGTTCAAAATGGAGTACCAGGTATTTTATATACAGGCATTCAACCAGGATATACAGATAAAACACTATTCCTTCCTTCACTCAGCGGTAGTAGTGAAAATTTTCATGGTGTTTATTTGACTTCTACAAAGGGAACACAAAGCAATGGTTCATCACTAGATTTTATGGGTGGTGAAGGTAGCATTTATATGTATTATTTTAATAATACTACTCGTACAACAACCACATACTCGGTTCGCCCTGTTCTTGCAAAATAACGCTATTAACATTACCGTTTAATCGGTATTTATAAATATAAAAAGCGGTGTGACATGTGATGTCGCACCGCTTTTTTGGTGCTTTATTGTCCGTTTTTATCATCCGCGTCGGTCGACGCGGATGCTCGTATCGGTCGGCGCAGACATCCGCATCGGTCGACGCAGACATCCGCATCGGTCGACGCAGACATCCGCATCGGTCGGCGCAGACATCCGCATCGGTCGGCGCAGACATCCGCATCGGTCGGCGCAGATGTATTAATAGGAGGGTATGGCATCCCTGCCATACCCACGCAGCCACCCCCACGCCATCCGCACGCCATCTCCACGCAGCCAACCCACGCCATCTCCACGCAGCAGATTGCGTGGGTATAGCAGGGATGCTATACCCTCCTATAGATAGTGCGGATGTTACTGCTTTGCCTGACATTCGAGCATAAACTCGTCAGCGATATACAGATTGCCGTAGAGATACAATCCGGTGTTTCGGTTGTGGAGGTCGGCGCAGGTCTGGCTGCGATAGAAGAGGTCGAGCGCACGGGCTGGCGATACGTTCAGACGTTTGGATAGCTCGTAAGCCACACCGCCAATCTGATGACTTAATATCATGGTTTGGATAGCCGGCGACTTAATTCTTTCTTCAAATTCTTTCTGAGTCATAGAAGTGCAAGTATTTGTCAGTAAGTGTCTTAACTCCTTTCTCTATTCTGTATATACTCCTCAACGTCCTCCAACACATACTCGTGGCTCTCGGTGTGTAGTGTGTCGTAGTTCTTGAGTATATAGTTCTCAATAGCCCCCACCTTACTCATTCTTTCATATACTTCGCTATAGTGTTTGCCCGTCTTTCTTGCTATTCCCTCCACACAAGATGCGGCAAAGGCAAGTTTCAGTTCGTCAAGTGGCAAACGTATCTGCTTTTCAAGATGTCGTTTCTCCATAATGTATATATATTTTTTTCGTGAGGTTGAGTATGTATTCGTTTGGTTGCAAATATATAAAAAATATCATTCAGAGCCAAGCGGATGAGTATCAAAGTGGTGTGAGTGTGGCTAAAAAGCCCCATACGCACGGGCTTCAGAGTTGCCACTGCAGCGTGGCTTTCCAGTTGCGTCCGGGCATGGGGTAGCGCTTCACCACCTCATGGCGCGAGTCGCAGAGGTTGTTGCACTCCACGGTGGCCTGCACGTAGTGGCGTCGTATGCGGAAACGCTTGTTCAGCTTCAGGTCTACGGTCTGCCATGCGCCTAACATATCGTCGCGGTTGTTGGAGATGAGCGCGAAGCGGTCGCCCGTGTATAGCCACGAGGTGCAGAGGCTCCAGCCGTCGTAGCCGAGGTCGACGATGAGTGAGGCGCTGTGCAGGGGCGAGTAGGGTATGGTGTTGCGATACTCCGGGTCGTGGGGCGAGGAATAGTCGCGGTCGCGCTGGCAGGTGTAGTTGGCGTTGGCGTTTAGCGAGAACCTGCCCCACGTGCGGTCGTAGCCGGCGGTAGCGGAGAGTCCCAACGACTTTACGAGTCCGAAGTTGACCATCGACCAGCGGAACTGGCTCTTCATCGGTATAGCCACAATCTTGTCCTCGATGCGGTTGTAGTAGGCATCGAGGGCGAGGTGCAGGTGGCGGTCCTTGTAGTCGACACCGAGGTCGAACTGCGAGGTGTACTCGGGGCGCAGCTGTGCGTTGCCCACGAGCGTGTAGTAGAGGTCGTTCAGTGTAGGTGCGCGGAAGATGCGCTTGTGGAAGGCGCGCACGGTGAAGGCGTGGCGGTGCCACGAGGCGAGGAACATCGGCGTGAGGCGCGAGAGCGCGGCTGCGCTCTGCGCGGAGCGTGCCGAGTGGTCGCCGATGTGCGTGTAGAGCAGGGCGATGTTGCCCTCGAAACCGCGGTAGGAAGCGATGGCAGAGAGCAGCGACTTCGAGTCGAGGCGGTAGACATACGCCGAGCGGTAGACGTTGGTCGTAAGGTCGCTCCAGCGCAGGTCGGTGCTCGCCGTGAGCGAGAGCCAGCTCGAGTTCCACGCTGCTGAGACCGATGCGTACAGATCCTGCTGACGATAGTGGTTGTCGCAGTGCATGGCGGCGGCGTTGGTAGAGGGGTCTTGCAGATAGCGCAGCCAGTCGTAGGCGTACTTCAGGTTGGTCTTCAGCGCGAAGCGGTCCCACGTGTGGCGGTAGGTGGACTGCAGGAAGAAGTTGCGGTCCCACTGGCGGTCGGTAGAGTCCCACTGGTCGGAGAGTCGGCGCACCACCGGTCCGGGCAGTCCGCGCTCCGAGCTGTAGAAGTAGGCGTGCGCCGTGAAGCCCTTGTAGAAGCCCGCCGCCTCAAGGCGGTAGAAGCTGATGTCGGAGTTGCGCCGCTTGCCCACGGTGTCCTCCGAAGCCGACTGGAAGCGGAACGGATAGCCGCCGTCCGTGCGCTGGTATTCGGCATCGACGAAGAGAATGTTCCTGAAAGAGAAGTACGCCTTCAGCTTCTGCAGACCGAACGAACCCGTGCCGTATTCCACGGTGAGCGCGGTGGAGTCGGGTCGGCGTGTCTGCAGATAGACCGTAGCCGCCGAGGCATACTCCGATGCCGACTGCAGTCGCTCGTTGCGGTTGGCGTTGTAGAGAGCCACCGACTCCATGTTCGAGAGCGAGTAGCGCCCGAGGTCGATCTGTCCGTTCTGTGCGTTGGTGATGCGTATGCCGTCGAGGTAGACGCCCACGTGCTGCGAGCCGAGCGACCGCACGTTCACGGTCTTCAGTCCGCCCAGTCCGCCGTAGTCCTTAATCTGCACGCCCGAGAAATACTTCAGCGCGTCGGCGACCGACGTGGTGGAGAGATTCTGCAGCGCAGCCCCGGAGAGCGTTTGCGAGGGGGTGAGATAATGCGGACGCACGCCCACAACCGCCACGTCCCGAATCGTGTGTACGGAGTCGAGACGTGAGGTTTGGGCGTGCGTCGATATAGCGATAAAAAAGAGTAGTATTATATAATGTATGCGCATGTTTACTTAACAACGACCTTCTTAACAGTTCCGTCGCTGTAGCGCACGATGTTCAGACCCTTCTGCGCACCCTGCAGCAGCTTGCCGTCGACAGAGTAGCGAGCCACCTCGCGCACATCAGCGTTGTCCTCAACCGATGAGATGGCAGTGGTGCTCTTCAGAGCGAACACCGGCATCTCCGGGAACCAGAAGTTCTTCTCCATCGGGTACGCCTGCTTCATTGTGCCCGTCGTAGCGTCGTAGACGCGCAGCTCCGACTCGTCGCCCCATGCCGAGCCCTTGGTTACGCTCAGGTAGAGGTCGCCCGAATAAGGGTTCATGCGGCAAGCCGCACCGTAGACGTAAGGCTTCTCCTTGGCAGCGGTGAAGTCGAGCAGGAGTGACACCTGGCGCGAGTCGATATCGAACTTGTAGATGTGCTGACCGTTCGCCCAGTCACCCGTAGCACCGTTCCAGAACAGAGCGTTCTCGGTGGTGGAAGCTGTGAAGCAGTCGGGGTTCCATGCGCCCCAGCTGTTGGTAGGAGGATAAACGCCCTCGGGCAGGTTGACGGTCTCGGTAGAGTAGTCAGACGGGTTGAACTTCACGATGTGTGCAACAGCCTTTGTCGACTTGCTGCAAGTGAGCCAGATAGAGCCGTCCTTAGCCTGCACGATAGAGTTGTACGAGCCCTCGCCCTCGTTGTTCACGGTCTTGAGCAGTTTGCCCTCGGCAGCGTCGATGACGAGGAGACCACGGCGCTGGTCAACGGCATACACCTTGCCGTCGGCGTACACCATGTTGCCCGTCTGGTTGTTAGTCAAGCCGTCGGTGCCGGCGATGAGCGAGCCCACGGTGTTGTCGTCGAGGTTGAACGTGAAGACACCCTCGGTAGTGCTGAGGAAGCCCTTGCCAAGTTCCTTAACGGGGAGGAACGCTCTACCGTCGGCAGCAGCCGTGCCGTCGGCGTTAGGGATAGTGTTGATCTGAGCCAAAACCTCCATAGTCTTCGCGTCGCACACGGTGAGTGTAGGGTCGGCAGCCTCCTTGTCGGCAACGCTCTTCTTCTTCGACACGATGTACATCTTGCCGTCGTCGATGGTGGCGTAGCAGCCCGTTGTGCCGAGCTCGTAGGTCTCGCTGTTCTTTGTGAGAGCCACGCGATACTCCCATTTGCCCGCCTTGTTGAGGTAGTTGAGCGTAGCCTTCTCCTTGTCGAACGAACCCTCGTTGAGCATGAACACGCCGTCGGTGTACTCCTTCTGCTGTGCAGAAACAGATGTAGTTAGAAACATTCCGCCGATGAGGGCGGAAACAAAAAGTGTAAAGTGCTTCATATTATTTATATAATGTAAGTGTTACGGTCATACGCGCCCAATCCGCGAGGCGCACGGCGATGACTCCATCGGCAAATGAGTTTCGGCAGGTCTTCTGACTCGCCGCCCAGACGCGAACACCTTCCCAAAGCATAGGAGGGTATGGCATCCTGCCATACCCACGCATCCTGCAAAGAGCTTCATAGGAGGGTATGGCATCCTGCCATACCCACGCACTCAGCACGGAGATGCATGGCTTCAGTGGTTCTCTCGTTCGCGCCCGTAGATAAGGGCGGCTCACAGCTGCGGGACAGTCGGGGACTCTCACCCCATTCCCTTTTAATCGCACAGCTCCACGGTAGGGTGTTTCAAGTGGGAGCGTTGCGAACCGTTGCGAGTGCAAAGTTAAAGAATAATATTGAGAAAATGAAAAAAAATACAGCGAAATACTTGACATCGCTTGCGCACATAAATAATTGCAATGTAGATTTTGAAATATGGGAATGTGTGTTTTTACACAAAAATCCATAATAGAATATTGCGGATATTGAATAAAAGGAGTAATTTTGCAATGCGAAGTTACGAAAAGAGTGTAATTTATTGGAAATGAGCATTGGGTA
>OGFK01000909.1_pt1 | contig 21726 bp, 17 predicted proteins | sample 1570931 | NCBI WGS metagenome assembly OGFK01 (sample SAMEA2581935, study PRJEB24529) | metagenome | biome: Human gut stool | place: China | collected 2011
CTTGCAAGCATAAAGAAGATCTGGCAAAAAAAGGAGTGATCACACCGTTGGCTGCAATGCAGTTAGACGAGATCGAGGCAAATCGTGACAGCTTTACAAGGACGGGTATTGACGCAATTAAACAGGGCAAGGTAGCAGCTGTTCTTCTTGCCGGAGGCATGGGTACCAGACTGGGTTCCGATAATCCCAAGGGCATGTACAATGTGGGTCTGACCCGTGAACTGTACATCTTTGAGTGCCTGATCAATAACCTGATGGAAGTCGTGCATCAGGCAGACAGCTGGATCCACCTGTTTGTGATGACCAGCGATAAGAACAATGACGCAACGATCGCATTTTTAAAAGAGCATGATTTCTTCGGATACAACGCGGATTATGTCCACTTCTTCAAACAGGAGATGGCTGCGGCAACCGATTATGAAGGCAAGATTTATCTGGAGGAGAAGGGCAAGCTGTCCACCTCTCCCAACGGTAACGGCGGCTGGTTCATTTCCATGAAAAATAACGGCATGCTGGATATCGTACATAACGAAGGCATTGAGTGGCTGAATGTGTTTGCGGTAGACAATGTACTGCAGCGGATCGCTGATCCCTGCTTTATTGGTGCTACGATCCAGAGAGGCTGTGTCGTAGGCTCCAAGGTGGTCCGCAAGAATGCACCGGATGAGAAGGTAGGCGTTATGTGCTTAGAGGATGGCAGACCTTCTATCGTAGAATATTATGAACTGACCGATGAACTGATGAATGCTAAGGATGAGAAGGGAGAACCCGCGTATAATTATGGTGTGATCCTGAATTATCTGTTCAAGGTACAGGATCTGGAAAAGATTATGGCAGAGAAGATGCCGCTGCATATCGTAGAGAAGAAAATCCCTTATCTGGATGCTGCAGGAGAGTTGGTAAAGCCGGATACTCCCAATGGTTATAAATTCGAGAGTCTGGTGCTGGATATGATCCATCAGATGGACAGCTGCCTGCCTTTTGAGGTAGTCAGAAGAAAAGAATTTGCGCCGATCAAGAACAAGATCGGTGTGGACTCTGTGGAAAGTGCCAGAGAACTGCTCACCGAGAATGGTGTGGTGCTGTAAACATTTCGACAGATTTTTACAACATAAGGTTATTGAGGAATCGATAGAATTACAGTAATCTGATACTGTAAGAAACGAAGAAAAAATTTCATCCGGCTCTGACAGATGAGAGATTGTGCAGCCGCCATAGTGAACAAATAGTATTGTCCTATGCACGGCGGATAGGAGAGAGTGTATGAGAATTTTGGTAACAGGTGGTGCCGGATTCATCGGCAGTCATACCGTAGTGGAATTACAGCAGGCAGGCTATGATGTTGTTGTATTGGATAATCTCTGCAATGCAAGTGAGAAGGTGATCCCCAGAGTAGAAGCCATCACAGGCAAGAAGGTTCCTTTCTATAAGGCAGACATTCTGGACCGTGAAGCTCTGGAAGAGATCTTCAGCAAGGAACAGATTGACGCAGTCATTCATTTTGCAGGACTGAAGGCAGTCGGTGAGTCCGTACAGAAGCCCTGGGAATATTATGAGAACAATATTGCCGGTACCCTGACCCTGGTAGATGTCATGAGAAAACATGGTGTGAAGAGCATTATCTTCTCTTCCAGCGCTACCGTATACGGCAACCCCGCATTTGTTCCCATTACGGAGGAATGCCCCAAGGGACAGTGCACCAACCCTTATGGCTGGACGAAATCTATGCTGGAGCAGATCCTGACGGATATCCAGAAGGCAGATCCCGAATGGAATGTGATCCTGCTTCGTTACTTCAACCCGATCGGAGCTCACAAGAGCGGTACCATTGGCGAGAATCCCAACGGTATCCCCAACAACCTGATGCCTTATATCACACAGGTAGCAGTCGGCAAGCTGAAAGAGCTGGGTGTCTTCGGTGATGATTACGATACCCCCGACGGAACCGGTGTACGTGACTACATCCATGTCGTTGATCTGGCAAAGGGCCACGTAAAGGCTCTGAAGAAGATTGAGGAGAATGCAGGACTGAAGATCTACAATCTGGGAACTGGTGTGGGCTACAGTGTTCTGGACATCGTGAAGAACTTCGAAGCAGCTACCGGCGTGAAGATTCCTTACGTGATCAAACCCCGCCGTGCAGGCGATATCGCCACCTGCTATTCCGATGCTTCTCTGGCAGAGAAGGAACTTGGCTGGAAGGCTGAGAACGGCATCAAAGAGATGTGCGAAGATTCCTGGAGATGGCAGAAGAACAATCCCAACGGATACGAAGAATAATCTATAGTTTAGTAAATGGAAAGTTAGCATAGCTACGAGCCATGCAGAAATAGAGTGGAACACGTCGATGGGAGCTTGCGCACAAGCGATGCTGTTTCGCTCTATTTTTGCATGGTTCGTAGCGTAGGGCTGTCATGCAAGGGAGCCTGCCGCAAACATCCTGTTCATTCCATCCTGTCTTTCAATGCTTTTCGAGAAAAAATCACCACCTTCCGACAATCATTCTTGGAAGGACATTCCATCTGACGTGGGCGTTTTGTGCTTTCTCATAATATCTGTACACTATAGGCATTTCTATTGCTTTGGTGCAAATCGCATCAAAATAGCAAAATCAGTACAAAAAAACTTCTAAATCAAACATTTTTTGTACTGATTTTATTATTTTTCCCATTTTAGCGAAAATAAGCTCTTATAAAAGGCCAAAATCTCCTGCTTTTGTATTTTTTTAGCAAAAAACGGCATTTTCAATACAAACAGAACTTCCGGAGTGGTGGCAGCCCATACTACAGCTGGTTGTTGACATTTTCTTAAAAAGTGTTAGAAGGCAGGGGCAATGCGGACACGATGTCAGCCGGAGATTTTAAGCTGTGGTATGGGATGCTTGAGTATACAGTGCAGGAGCAAATTTGAGTGTGAAAAATCTTCGCTTTACATTTAGAAACTTTTTACGTTGATAAGCTTATCATTAAGAGAAAAACTGTAAAGTGCATTATTTGCAGACGGAGGAAAATGTCTGTATGGTACGGAACACCTGCTCTACTGTATCCGTCATATTGGTCATGGCATTGTCGGTATGCATAGCCTCATCCAGGGATACCACGTTCCGCAGAATCGGGAAAAAGGCATCAATGCCCTCTGCGTTGCAGGCAACGGCCTCTTTGACCACGCAGCCTGAAAAAGCAAGTACCGGTTTTTCATATTTTTTGGCAATCCTGGCAACACCGATGGGAGCTTTTCCCATAACCGTCTGACCGTCAAGGCGGCCTTCCCCGGTGATCACGACATCTGCATCCCGGATATATTTTTCCAGATGGGTTTCTTCCAGAATGATCTTAATACCGGATTCCAGTGTGGCATTGCAGAAGGTAAGAAAAGCAAATCCCATACCGCCGGCAGCACCGGCACCGGGATATTTGGCATCGGCATGAGGAAACTGTTCTCTGGCCAGAGCGGCATAATAAGCCAGCCATTTGTCCATCTGCAGGATCATAGTGGAAGTAGCGCCCTTTTGCGGTCCGTAGATGGCGGAACATCCCTGCTCTCCGCAGAGCGGGTTGGAGACATCGCAGGCTATGCGGAAAGTACATTCCTTGAGTTCGGGAAGCACATGATCCGTAGTGATGGATTCCAGATCCTCCAGTCCTTTGGCTCCGAAGCGGATCTGATTTCCGTTTTTATCCAGAAAGCCAAAGCCAAGTGCCTGCAGCATTCCGACACCGCCGTCATTGGTGGCACTGCCACCGATACCGACAATAAAATGCCGGCAGCCGTTCTGGATTGCATCTTTGATGACTTCGCCTACACCGTAAGTGGTGGTGTTCAGAGGATTCTTTTCCTCTCCGCTGACCTGGGTAATCCCGGCGGCACCGGACATTTCAATGATTGCGGTATGGGTCTCGTCGACGATGCCGTAAGGACAGACAACGGGGTGACCGGAAGGACCTGTGACCTGCACCTGTGTCATACGGCCGTCACAGCCGTTTACCAGAGCATCGACGGTGCCCTCCCCGCCGTCCGCCAGAGGACGGACGGTAATATGTGCATCTTTATAAACACGTTTGATCCCCGTGGCGGCGCTCAAACCCGCCTGCATGGAGGTCATACTTCCCTTGAAGGAATCGATAGCTATTACTACATTCATAAGGTTCCTTTCCGCGGCCGCCGGAATTCGGCCGACAACTGTCGTTTTCGCATAGATTTTCGGAAAACGGCATAATTTCTGAGGATATTATAGCAACACCGGAACAAAAGAGGAATGGTTCCCGGAGAAAAATAAAATTTAGCGTGGTACAGTGGCAAAAACATCCTATAAGATCATTGCATCTGAGAAAACAATCCAGTATAATGAAAGAAGTGCACATTTAGATGCACATTACGCATAAGAAGTGGAATAACAGGAGGACGAGCATGATTCAGTTAACACAGGGCGGCGCTTACCTGGTAAACGGTACGGACATCGTAGCGGATACCCCGGAAGCAGCCAGTCAGATACAGGCGAAGACCGGCATTACGATCTCCAAAGAAGAAGCAGCGAAAAACACCATGGCATATGGTATTCTGCAGGAGCATAATACCTCCGGCAATATGGACAAGCTGAAGATCCGTTTCGACAAGCTTACCAGCCATGATATTACCTTTGTAGGTATTATCCAGACCGCGAGAGCATCCGGACTGCAGAAGTTCCCCATGCCCTATGTACTGACCAACTGTCATAACTCCCTGTGTGCCGTAGGCGGCACCATCAACGAGGATGACCACATGTTTGGTCTGACCTGTGCGAAAAAATACGGCGGAGTCTATGTACCCCCTCATCAGGCAGTTATCCATCAGTTTGCCAGAGAGATGTTAGCCGGCGGTGGCAGGATGATCCTGGGTTCCGATTCCCATACCCGTTACGGTGCACTGGGTACCATGGCTATGGGCGAGGGTGGTCCCGAGCTGGTAAAACAGCTGTTGAACCAGACCTATGATATCAACATGCCCGGCGTGGTAGCCGTATACTTAAATGGTGCTCCCGTGAAGGGTGTAGGTCCTCAGGACGTTGCACTTGCTATCATTGGCGCAGTATTCAAGAACGGCTATGTGAAAAATAAAGTAATGGAGTTCGTAGGCCCCGGTGTGGCTTCCCTGAGTGCTGATTTCCGTATCGGCATTGATGTAATGACCACAGAGACCACCTGTCTGTCCTCCATCTGGAAGACCGATGACCAGATCCGTGAGTTCTATGAGATCCACGGACGTACCGAAGACTATAAGGAACTGAATCCCGGCCAGGTAGCATACTACGACGGACTGATCGAGGTGGATCTGAACAAGATCCGTCCTATGATCGCCATGCCGTTCCATCCCAGCAATACTTACACCATCGAAGAGCTGAATGCGAACCTGATGGATATTCTGGATGAGACGGAGAAGCGTGCGAAAGTAAGTCTGGACGGTGCCGTAGACTTTACTTTGAAGAATAAAGTAAAGAACGGCAAGTTCATTGTAGATCAGGGTATCATCGCAGGCTGTGCCGGCGGCGGATTCGAGAATATCTGTGCGGCTGCCGATATCCTGAAGGGCAGATACATCGGTGCGGATGAGTTTACTTTAAGCGTATATCCCGCATCCATGCCCGTATACATGGAGCTGATCCGCAACGGCTGTGCGGCTACCATCTTAGAGACCGGTGCAGTCATGAAGACTGCGTTCTGTGGTCCCTGCTTCGGTGCCGGTGATACGCCTGCCAATAACGCATTCAGTATCCGTCACTCTACCAGAAATTTCCCGAACCGTGAAGGCTCCAAGCTGCAGAACGGCCAGATCGCTTCCGTAGCTCTGATGGATGCCCGTTCCATCGCAGCCACTGCAGCCAACAAGGGTGTGCTGACTCCCGCAACGGACTTCGATGGAGATTTCGGAAAATACAAATATCATTTCGATAGCAATATTTACAAGAACCGTGTCTTCGATTCCCACGGTGTGGCAGACGAGAGCGTAGAGATCCAGTTCGGTCCCAATATCAAGGACTGGCCCGCTATGGGTGCCCTGCCTGAGAATCTGGTACTGCAGGTAGTATCCGAGATCCACGATCCCGTAACTACTACCGATGAGCTGATTCCATCCGGTGAGACCTCTTCCTACCGCTCCAATCCTCTGGGACTGGCAGAGTTCACTTTAAGCCGTAAGGATCCGCAGTATGTAGGACGTGCCAAGGAGATCCAGAAGGCAGAGAAAGAGCGTATGAACGGCGGACATCCCTGTCAGGCAGTTCCGGTACTGAAGGATGTTATGGGTGAAGTAAAGAAACAGTATCCCGATGCAAGTCGTGAGAACACCGGATTCGGTTCCACTATTTTCGCAGTGAAGCCCGGAGACGGTTCTGCCCGTGAGCAGGCCGCTTCCTGCCAGAAGGTATTAGGCGGCTGGGCAAATATTGCCAACGAGTATGCCACCAAGCGTTATCGTTCCAACCTGATCAACTGGGGCATGCTTCCTTTCCTGATCCAGCCCGGAGACCTGCCTTTCAAGAATCTGGATTACCTGTTCATTCCTGGTATTAAGAAAGCCGTGGAAGACAAGGCCGAGGAAATTAAGGCATATGTGGTAACAACCGGAGAAGGCATGAAGGAATTCACCCTGAAGCTGGGAGAGCTGACCGACGAAGAACGTCAGATCATCCTGAAGGGATGCCTGATCAACTATAACCGAGTGTAACTATTCAGAGACATGTGACTAACCAGCGCAGATGCGTTTCGCGAAGAGAGGCTGAATAGTTACAATGAGAAGTAAGGAGAAAAAATATGGAATTTAACAAACCGGTATCCAACCCCATGATGGTGGGATCCATTGAATTATTAAAAGCAGAGGACACCCCGGAACACAGACAGATGTTCCTGGATGAACTGCAGAAAGCAAAGTTCCTGTCTCCGGTCGTGATCGATCCGGTGCCCGTGCCCGATGAAAACGGCCGGGTGACCATCGCAAGAGATGCCAAAGTACAGTTCCCGATGCTGTCCACCGAGGACGGTCGGAAGTTCTTCATGGCGTTCACTGACTGGACAGAGCTAAAAAGGTGGAGAGATGAGGAGAATCAGCAGACTTTCGCCATGAACTTTGACGATTATGCGGGAATGCTGCTGCGCAAAGATGCACAGGGCAATATCAGCCCGGCGCTGGGATTCGTGATCAATCCCTTCGGTGGCAACATCGTGGTGACCAGAGAAATGGTAGCCAGCATGATCGCAGCAAAGCTGAAAGCAGCCGGCAGACCGGTGCCTCCCGCACCCGGAACCCCTGGCGCTCCCACTCAGCCCCAACAGCAGTAAATTAACACTAAATAAAATGTCCATAGCGGACGATATAAGTAGCAGAGAGGTGACATGGCCAGTCACTTCCTGCTACTTATTTTTTACAGTTTGATAATGACACCACGGATGGTAACCAGACAGAGGCATATTATATGTATTCTGTTTCTTTACCATCTTTTTTTAGTTTAACAGTTCAGCCATGCAATATCATATGTTCTGCGTGGGTGCTGGCACACAAAGCAGAACATATGATATTGCATGAGCGGAGCGCCGCATGTATGAAATAAAAGATGAGCCGCTTAGCGGCGTCGACTGCGGAGCAGGCGCTTTTATGAATACATGCGGCGGTGAACTGTTAAACGTTACAGGAAGCGCGCCCTGTTGGTTCGTGGTGAGGTCGGGGAAAGGAGAAAATTACAGATTTGAGAATTGATTCCGCAAGCATAGGAATGGATTCCGCCAGAAGCTATCACGCTTCTAAGACAAGCGTCAGACGATTTGAGATAACGGATTATCAGGCAGGTCTGACAGATGTATCCACTAAGGGACAGAAGACACCGAATGGTGAGGATACCACACAGAACACGGAGGAACAGGAGAACACTGCAGAGAACACCACGATGACAGCCAAAGACTGGCAGAGTCGTTTGCTGGTATCTTCTGCCAGATGGGATATGCGAAGCAGTGCCAGTGAACAGACATTGTCTACCATCCGGGAATATACGGTGCGTTATATTTTTGATTTATTATTCCCGTCCAGGAACAGCACTTTGCGGGACTGGATGCAGGAAAACGGATGGAGCAGCGGTAATCAGACCGGAAACAGCTGGAATACAGGGAATAGCGTAAATAATACCCAGACGAATTCCGGCAGCACACAGGGAACCGCAACACCTGCATCAGACGTGTTCAATCTGGTCACGTCCCGTGTGAAAATATTGAACTATGTGAGCGAGACCTGGAACATAGAACAGGAGGATACCAGTTTTTCCACCGTGGGAAGTGTACGGACCAAGGATGGCAGAGAGATCAATTTTAATGTAAATGTAAATATGAGCCGCAGATGCGAGGAATACTACAAAGAGCAACTCAATGTAGCAGAATTCACGCTCCATGATCCGCTGGTGATCAACCTGGATACTGATGTGGCAGAAGTGTCGGATCAGACCTTTTATTTTGATCTGGATGCCGATGGCAAGGAAGAAGAGATCTCCGTGCTGAATGGCAGCGGCTATCTGGCACTGGACAAGAACGGTGACGGCACTATCAACGACGGCAGTGAGCTGTTCGGCACCCGGAATGGGGATGGCTTTGCAGATCTGGCGCAGTATGATGAGGATGGCAATGGCTGGATCGATGAGAACGATTCCATCTGGTCAAAATTAAAAATCTGGTGCAAGGATGAAAACGGCAACGACGTACTGTACAAACTTTCTGACAAGGGTGTCGGTGCTATCTGTCTGCAAAACGCTTCTACGGATTTTACCCTGCAGGGAGACCGTAAGGCTCAGGACGGCACTACCAATGCCAATGCGACCAATGCTGTGGTCCGCAAGACCGGTATTTTCTTATACGAAAACGGAAATGTGGGTACGGTACAGCACGTGGATATGGCTGCCTATGCCGCACAGGCATAGAATAAATATAACTATTCAGTTACTTCGCCCTATAAATAGCATCAAATGTTCTTACGAATGCAAACATTCGACGCTATTTACATGGCTCTGAATAGTTTCAAATAAATGCAAATTTCATATCGAAGACATTCTGAATAAAACCCATGAATCGGGCAAGACTATAGGATAAACCAGGGAAAGTGGTTGAAACGATTGTATAGCAGGCAGTTGACTCAGGGAACAGGAAGGATGCGGATAAGATATGAGAAGAAATAAAAAGAGCGGTATTAACAAAGAGCGTATTATAATGTTAGCCTCTTCAGCCTTTGTTCTGGCAGCATTGACCATGACAGGGGTCTATATGAAGGGGCAGAATGTGGAGTCCAGGGATGATGGTTATACCTTGGACTTCACTGCGCTTCCCAACAATGCGGATGACAAATTACAGGAGATCACGGAGAATAACGACGAACATCTTCTGAAGGAGGACGAGAACATCCCCGGACTGACGGCAAATAATACAGCGGGAAATGAGATCGCGGGAACTCCTGTCACCGAGGATGATCTGGACTATATGCCCCAGGAGGTAGGCTCCGGCAACGTAGAGATTCCGGGGCTGACGGATCAGGAGACCCTGCTGGAGGCCGCACAGAAAGAGCAGCAGAATTCCGATGCCGACCGACAAAAGGAAGAGACCGGGGGAAAGCAGACAGCAGGCGGGGATGTGGTCGTTGAGAAGACACTGCACTTTGCAGAAAGCGACGGATTACAGCAACCGGTGCAGAGTGATATTCTGATGCATTACTCTATGGACAAGAGCACTTATTTTGCTACACTGGATCAGTATAAATACAATCCCGCCACCATTTTTTCCGCGGAAGAAGGTACGGCAGTGACCGCCTGTGCACAGGGAAAAGTGACTTCTATCTTCGAAAATGAGGAGATCGGCAAGGCGGTGACCCTGGATCTGGGTGACGGCTATGAGGCCACTTATGGACAGCTGACGGAGATCACAGTGAAAGAGAATTCCTATGTGAATCCCGGCGACGCCATCGGCAGTGTGGCAGCGCCCACGAAATACTACAGCACCGAAGGAAGCAACGTATACTTTGCTCTGACCCACAACGGGGAACCGGTGAACGGGGAGGCATTGTTCCGCTGATGTATATTGTAGGAGGCAGGATCCTGACCATGGCGGGCAGAGAGATCCCCGAAGGAATCCTGCAGATAAGAAACGGGAAAATTGCACAGGTAGGTGCCAGAGGTGAGGTGAAGTTACAGCCGGAAGAAGGAGAGCAGGTAGTGATCGCAAAAAATGCGCTGATCATGCCGGGCATCATTGAGGCACACTGCCATATGGGTATCATGGAAGAAAAAAAGAGCACGGAAGGGGATGACTGTAATGAGACAGTGGATCCCCTGACACCGGCTCTGCGGGCTATCGATGGTATTAATCCCATGGATGCAGCCTTTGACGATGCGGTGCGGGCCGGAATTACTGCAGCCATGATCGGACCCGGAAGCTCTAATGTGGTGGGCGGCCAGTTTGCCATGGTAAAGACTAAGGGACGCCGGATCGACGACCTGATCCTGAAATCACCGGCGGCCATGAAGGTGGCCTTTGGAGAGAACCCCAAGGTCAATTATTCCGGGCAGAACAAAAGTCCTGTCACCCGTATGGCCATCGCCGCCATGCTGCGCAGGGAACTCTGGGAGAGCAGAGAATATCTGCGGCAAAAGCAGGAAGCGGCGGAGAAGGGAGAGTATTTTGCACCGGATTTTGAAAAAGAGTGCTATCTTCCGGTACTGCGGGGAGACATCCCGTTAAAAGCCCATGTCCACCGGGTGGACGATATTTTCACAGCAATCCGCATTGCAAAAGAATTCGGTATAAAAATGACGATGGATCATTGCTCGGAAGGTCATCTGGTGGCGGAAGAACTGGCGAAGGAAGGATTTCCGGCCATTGTGGGACCGGATCTTACCAGCCGGAACAAGATCGAGGTGCAGAACATGTCTTTTAAGACCGCCGGAGTGCTGAACCGGGCCGGTGTGATGGTCGCCATCACCACGGATCATCCGGTGTCACAGATCCAGACACTGCCGTTGTGTGCCGGACTTGCGGTAAAAGCGGGACTTCCAATGGAGGAAGGTTTCCGGGCCATCACCATTTATCCTGCGAAAATCTGTGGCGTGGCAGACCGCATTGGCAGCCTGGAAGTGGGGAAAGATGCAGACATTGCCATTTTCGACGGAAATCCTATGGAAATTTTCACACGAACCCTTTATACTATTATCAACGGGGAGATCGTGTACTGTAATGTCCCCAGGGAATGACCGGAGGAATATTTTGAGATACAGCAGGAAAAGTGCAGGGATCCTGTCCCTGCTATTACTATTTAACAGTATAGGTATGACCGCCTGCGGGCAGGCAACGGCAGAGACAGGGCATGTAAGCATAAGTATGACCGGCATGGAAAACACACCGGTCATCAACTATACAGTGCCTACACTGACACCCAATGTGCTGGTGGATCAGCAGGGGTATGCCGCGGTCGGTGAAAAACAGGCAGTGGTGAAGGGCAGACAGTCGGTAGAGACTTTCCGGCTGGTGGACCGGGAGACCGGAGAGACGGTCTATGAAGGCACGGTAAAGCAGACTGATTACAACGGGGAGCTGTCTCTGTACATCGGAACAGCGGATTTCACGGACTATACCGGGGAAGGTGAGTTCTATCTGGAGTGTGACAATGTGGGAAGATCCCTGACGTTTTCTCTGAAAGAAGACCACTATCAGGAACTGTTGGAAGCGTTGTGCACGAATGTTCATGACAGATGTCAGGATCGCAGTATTACCGAGGATGAGATCATCACTTTGCTGGAGGCCTGTGAGTGGTATCCGCAGGTGCTTGCGGATGATAATGGCAATGATATCCCAGATCTGCTGGAATCTATTGCCGACTGGCTGGAAAAAACGGCCAACGACACAGAAAAGCCGGAACCGGAGAACATGTGTTACGTGGCGGTGATGGCAAAATTCAGTTATCTGTACCAGAAATATGATGTGCAATATGCCACACAATGTCTGCAGCATGCGTCGTCGGTGTACACCAAGCTGATGTCGACATCCGGCAGAGATGCGGAGAAATTCATGGCGCTGACGGAGCTTTACCGGGCGGCGGGACTATACACTTACCGCAATCAGATCCTGGAGTATAAGGACTTTTTCGAGGACAATACCAGTTATCTGGAAGAAACGGCCTATCTGTATGGCTCCATGACGTATCTGGCCACCAGACAGCCGGTGGATGTGGACCTGTGCACTGTATTCATGGAAAGCATCCGGAATCGGGGCGAGGAGCTAGCCAAACGTTCCCATAACATGATCGATGCCGTAATGAATGTCAACAATGGAACCGAGGATCTTCTGAAGCGGGCAGAAGAATTGTCCTGTGCTAATTATGTGTTATACAGTTATCAGTACACGGAGATTTTAGAGGATTTTCTGCATTACCTGATGGGACGGAACCGGGATTCGGTGAGTTATTATCCCGAAGAGGGAGACGCTGCGGATTATCTGTTACTGATAGCCCAGCAGGTCTCCCTCGCGGATAGACATTAGAAAGATCAGATCAGTTCTTTGTTTTTGAAATAAGTTTCGGAGATAATATTCTGTACATAGGTGCCCATGCTCTTGCGAGTCTCCTTGTCCAGTTCCTTCGGATAAATAGGCTTACCGTATTCAATGACTACGGTGGCCTTTTTTATTTTCGGAAAATGATCTTCAAATACCGCAGCGGAATTCACAATAGTCATGGGGATAATGGGAACATTTGCTTTCTCTGCGATCTTGAAACTGCCCTCGTGGAAGGGAAGGAAGGTATCCGGGGTCTTGTTGCGGGTGCCCTCCGGGAAGATGCAGATGGAAATCCCGTTTTTGGCTTTCTCAATGGCCTGCAGAATGGTTTTCAGTCCTGCCTTGATGTCCTGGCGATCCAGAAAGAGACAGTGAAGATCTTTCATCCAGATGTTAAGCAGGGGCCATTTTAACATTTCTTTTTTCGCAATATAACCGGTAGGTCTGGGAACACGGACATAGGTCAGCACCACATCGAAAAAGCTGCGATGATTGCCGACGTACAGCACAGCAGTGTCGGTGGGAATGTTCTCTTCCCCAATGGCAATGACTTTCGTGCCGGAAAGACGGATGACCCAGCGGAAGGCCCAGTTTACAATGGCCAGGGAACTGCGGTCCTTAAGACCGGGGTTAAATTTGCCGATGATCCATTCCACCAGCATTAACGGCGTGGACAGGATCAGGAATAATACTACAAATAATACGACGAATATAAAACGGATCATAATAATACCAATGCCTTTCAGTAACCTGCAAACTTTCAGGTGCCTTGGCACCTTGTGCAGGCACAAATTTGCGTGTGAAAAATTAATTTTCACACTAAACTCCTTCGGATTTTTTATTTAGCAATGAAAAGTACGCCTAACGTGCCGGGACCACAATGGCTGGAGACTACACCGCCTGCTCTGGTTTCCAGAATCTCGTCAAAGATTCCCAGGCTTTCCAGATAGGAACGAACCGCTTCCACAATCTCCCGGTCGCAGCCGGAGTGGGTGATGAAGACTCTGTCGGGAACTGCATTTTTCAGATCCTCTTCCATATCCTTTGTGTATGAGAGGATGACGGAACCCAGTTTTCCACGGTATTTTTTGGAGGCATCCATGGCACCATCCACCACGACGATCCGGGGATGAAGCTTTAACATACCACCGGCCAGAGCCGCTACCGCGCTGCATCTGCCACCGCGGTGAAGGTAGGTCAGGGTATCTACGACGAAGCTGGCCCGGACTTTGGGACGGATGGCTTCGATGGCAGTAGTGATCTCTGCGGCAGTTTTCCCTTCAGAAGCCAGAATGGCAGCCTGTATTACCTGCAGACCGATGCCGGTGGACAGGTTTGCGGAGTTGATGACGGTGACTTTGTCGGAAGCTTCCAGTTCTTCTGCAGCCAGCCGCATAACGTTGCCGGAGGTGGACATACTGTCGGAGATGGAGAAACAGATGAGCTCCCGGCCTTCTTCCACAAAAGGCTGCATGACGTCCATGGCCTCGGTCAGAGAAGGAGCAGAGGTCTTGGGCGTGTTCTTGTTTTCATCGGACCACCGGAAAATTTCTTCCGGCGTAATATCCACGCCATCGCGGTATTCATCCTCGCCCAGCAGAATGTGCAGAGGCAGGATGGTAATGTCATACTTTTCCACTAATTCCTTTGACAGATCACAGGTACTGTCAGAGATGATCTTAACTGTCTGTGCCATAGAATCTACCTTCCTTTTTATTAGTAATTATTCCCCTTTGGCGATCTGCCTTGCGACATAGACACCGCTGGCGGATGCATGGGACAGGGAATGAGTCACACCGCTGCCGTCACCGATGATGTACAGGCCCTTGTGACAGCTTTCCAGATGTTCGTCCAGTTCCACTTCCATATTATAGAATTTGACTTCCACACCGTAGAGCAGGGTATCGTCATTGGCGGTACCGGGTGCGATCTTGTCCAGTGCGTAGATCATTTCGATGATACCGTCTAAGATACGCTTGGGCAGTACCAGGCTTAAATCACCGGGAGTTGCGGACAGGGTAGGCTCTACCATGCCCTCGGCAATACGCTTCGCATTACTGCGGCGTCCTCTCACCAGATCGCCGAAACGCTGTACGATAACACCGCCGCCCAGCATGTTGGAGAGACGGGCGATACTTTCACCGTAGCCGTTGCTGTCCTTGAAGGGCTCGGAGAAATGCTTCGCTACCAGCAGGGCAAAGTTGGTGTTCTCTGTCTGCTTGTCGGCTCCTTCGTAGCTGTGGCCGTTTACGGTGACGATGCCGTTGGTGTTCTCATTTACGACGATACCGTGGGGATTCATACAGAAGGTACGCACGGAATCCTCGAATTTTTCAGTGCGGTATACGATCTTGCTCTCATAGAGTTCATCGGTCAGATGAGAGAAGATGACTGCGGGCAGTTCCACCCGGACGCCGATATCCACGCGGTTGGACTTGGTGTTGATGTCCAGATCTTTACAGATCTGCTCCATCCATTTGCTGCCGCTGCGGCCTACGGAAATAATGCACTTGTCGCAGTCGTAAGAAGCGTTTTCGCAGCAGATACGGTAACCGTCACCAACGGTCTCCACCGTTTTCACCGGGGTATCGAAATAGAAAGTCACTTTATCCTTCAGTTCTGCGTACAGATTTTCCAGCACGATGAAGTTGATATCTGTACCCAGGTGACGTACGGAAGCGTCTAACAGGTTCAGCTTGTTCTGCATGCAGATCTTTTTGAAAGAGGTGCCAGCAGTGGAATACAGCTTCGTGCCTTCACCGCCGAACTTCATGTTGATTTCATCCACATATTTCATCAGGTCGATGGCCTGACTCTTGCCGATATACTCGTAGAGAGTGCCACCGAAAGCGTTGGTGATATTGTATTTTCCATCGGAAAAAGCACCGGCACCACCGAAACCGCTCATGATGGAACAGCTCTTACAGTTGATGCAACTCTTGATCTTGTCACCGTCGATAGGACAGTAGCGCTTCTCCAGAGGGTGACCGGATTCGAAAACGGCAATTTTCAGGTCGGGATTCTGTTGCACCAGTTCATAAGCGGAGAAGATACCGCCGGGACCGGCACCGATAATGATTACGTCATATTTCATAGGGATAAGTTTCCTTTCTCTTTGTTCTCTTGTAAGGATTTGTGGGATGTATACTCATTTTGAACCCCCAAAAACATTCAAAATATAGTATATCATATTTTCAACTAAAATGGGGAATAGAAATATAGCAAAATATGTGATAGAATCATAAGTTATAGCGGTTCTTCTGCAGATGCGGATGAGCGGTGTGGGAAAATAACGGGATTTGGAAGAGAATTTCAGGAAAAAAAATTATGGAAGCAACACAGAAGAAAAACAAATATGAAATAGATATGTGCAACGGCACGATTATGGACAAGCTGATCTCCTTTGCACTGCCCCTGATGGTGTCCAGCATTTTGCAGCTGCTGTTCAATGCAGTGGATATCATTGTGGTGGGACGGTTCACCGGAAGTCAGGCGCTGGCGGCTGTAGGTTCCACCACGGCATTGATCAATATGTTCGTCAATCTGTTTATCGGCGTTTCTCTGGGAGCCAATGTATTGTCCGCCAGATTCTATGCTGCCGGGAAAGAGCGGGAGATGAGTGAGACAGTACATACAGCTATGACCTTTGCATTGATCAGCGGTATTGTCATGGTATTCGTAGGGCTGTTCTGCACCCGGGGGGCGTTGGAACTGATGGATACCCCGGCGGATGTTATTGATCAGGCGGCATTATATATGAAAATTTATTTCTGCAGCATGCCCTTTTTCATGCTGTACAATTACGGAGCTGCAGTTCTGCGGGCAGTGGGAGACACGAAGCGTCCGCTGTTGTTCCTGATCATATCCGGAGCCATCAATGCGGTATTGAACCTGTTTCTGGTCATTGCTTTTTCCATGGGTGTGGCGGGGGTAGCCATTGCTACAGTGATCTCTCAGGTGATCTCCTGTGTGCTGGTATTATGGTGCCTGTTTACTACGGACAGCTGTTACCGGCTGCAGATTTCAAAGCTGGGAATAAAAGGGGAGTATCTGCTGCAGATCTTTCAGGTGGGGGTTCCGGCGGGGATCCAGAGCGTTGTCATCAATTTCTCCAATGTTCTGCTGCAGTCCTCGGTGAATTCCTTCGGCTCCATCGCCATGGCAGGCTATACGGCGGCCAATAATATCTTTGGATTCCTGTTCGTGTCGGTGAATTCCATTACCCAGGCGTGTATGAGCTTCACCAGTCAGAACTACGGTGCCGGGAAGAAAAAACGTATGGACAGGGTACTGATCGATTGTATGATCCTGTCGGTGATCGTAGCGGTAACGCTGGGTGGAAGCGCCAATCTCTTTGGTCCGCAGCTGCTTCACATTTACACAACGGATGCGGACGTTATTGCCTGTGGAACGGAGATTCTGCTGTATACGACGTTGACTTACTTTTTATGCGGCATCATGGATCTGATTCCGGGAGCCTTGCGGGGCATGGGACATTCGGCGGTACCTATGATATTGTCCATTATCGGTACGGTGGGAACGAGAATCTTCTGGATCTACGGAGTATTCCCAACGCACCGGTCGTTGATGGTACTGTTTTTATCTTATCCGGCCTCCTGGCTGGCAACGATCCTGCTGCAGGCGGTATGTTTCTATTTTGTCAGAAAGAAAGTACACAGCACCATGCCGCAGGAAGAACCATTATAAGCGGTCGGTTTTCGGGAGTGGAAGTCCCGGGATGATCGAGCGTATGTAGGGATTATTTAGAAAATTGAGGGAAATTATGTTAGCAAAATTTAAGAAAAAATATATTGGAGACTGGGATTTTTACCAGAAGTATCTTTTACTGGCTATTCCCATGATCCTGCAGAATGCCATTACCAATCTGGTAAGCTTTCTGGATAACATCATGGTGGGACAGCTGGGAACGGAGCAGATGTCCGGCGTTGCCATTGTGAATCAGCTGATCTTTGTATACAATCTGGCAATCTTCGGAGCTGTGTCAGCTGCCAGCATCTTCGGTGCCCAGTATTTCGGAAAGGGCAATCATAAGGGACATATGTATTCCTTTCGGTTTAAGCTGTATGCCACGCTGTTGGTGACAGGCGGAGCGATCCTTCTGTTCCTGACGAAAGGTTCCGCACTGATCTCCCTGTATCTGACGGATACGGTGGGGAACGGGGCCACGGACTTGGCACTGCAGTACGGACTGGAATATCTGGCCATCATGATGGTGGGACTGATCCCTTTTGCGGTGAACCAGTCCTACGCGACAAATATAAAAGAGACCGGGCAGACCTTTATCCCGATGCTGGCCAGCTTTGTGGCGGTGGGTACTAATGCGATTCTGGACTATCTGATGATCTTCGGCATTGGTCCTTTCCCGGAGCTGGGAGTGCAGGGGGCGGCGCTGGCTACCGTTATTGCCCGTTACATTGAGGCACTGATCGTGGTGATCTGGGCACACATCCATCGGGGAAAAAACCGCTATCTGGAGGGAGCTTACACCGGCTTTGGTATTCCGCTTGCGGAATTGAAGGCGATCCTGATCAAGGGATTTCCGCTGATGATGAACGAGGTGCTGTGGGCAGCGGGCATGACAACGGTGACCCAGTGCTATTCTGTCAGAGGTCTGGACGTGGTGGCGGGACTGAACATTGCCTCCACCATCACGAATCTGTTCAATATTGTCTATCTTCAGCTGGGTTCCTGTATCAGTATTGTGGTGGGACAGTATCTGGGTGCAGGTAAATTGGAGGATGCCAAGGATGCAGACAACAAGATGATCGTATTCAGCGTCTTCTGCTGTGTGATCATGGCGGCATTGATGTTCGTGGTAGGAGGATTTTTCCCGGGTATTTACAATACCACGGAGGAGATCAGGGAACTGGCTACCAGTTTTATTGCGGTATCGGCCATCATCATGCCCTTCTGCGCCTTCAGCCATGCGTCGTATTTTACCCTGCGTTCCGGTGGTAAGACGGTGGTGACTTTCCTGTTTGATTCCGTATTTACCTGGGTGATCGTGGTGCCGGCGGCATATCTGCTGGCGCATTTCACCGGCCTGGGGATCGTGAGCATCTATTTTCTGGTGCAGGGTACGGAACTGATCAAGGTGATCATTGGTTACCTCATGGTGAAGAGTAATGTCTGGGTGGTCCAGATGGTATAAATTACTATTTGTGCCGCCAGCCGAAGGCTGCGGGATGGAGATTGGCATGAAAAATAGGAGAAGGGCGGGAAACTGACATGAAAATGAACATGGCTCAGAAAATTTTACTGATCATAGGAGGCGCATTTGCGGGGATCGGCGCAGTGCTGACAATGATATTCGGAAGCATCGGCATGGTGTTCCGGCCCATGAGGGCATTTCTGGCATTGCCGCTGTTTTTCCTGATACTGGGCATTTGTTTTATCGCAGCAGTATTATTCGGGCAGCATAAAAAGTCACTCATCGTAAAAAACGGAATCAGATATGCCGCCAAGATCTACGGTTACGTGGAGAATACGGCGTATATGGTAAACGGCAGATTCCCGGTGAATGTGATCGTGCATTATTTTGACAAGAATCAGATCGAGCGGGAGGCAGTGATTCCCACTGCGTTTGAAAAGGGCGCTTCGACCTATCCCATCGGTATGACCATGGATATCTACGAATATCAGGGAAAATACGGTTGGGATCCGGATTCCGTCCGGGATGAGATTCTGCCGGGAGAGCAGGAACTGATGGACGATAAGCCCGTGGATCCTTCCAAGCTTCGCATGACCGCCGTGCAGTGTCCGAACTGCGGTGCTTCCTATCAGGCGGCAGCAGGATATACCGGACGCTGCCCGTATTGCGGAAGCTATCATAATGTAGAATAGCAGAATAGTTGAGCTGGGGTGGATCAGTGGATCGTTTCCTGCAAATACCGCAGCATCGTCTGTGACACCACGGAGTTGGCGGTCTTGGAGAAAGCCAGTCCCAGCGTACGGTGACAACTGGGAGATAGGGGTCTGGAGACCACACCCCGTGCGAAAGCTTTTAATACCAGTTCCTGAGAGATGGTGACACCGAGACCGTTCCGGACGAAGGACATGATCAGGGTATCGTCCCGGAAGCTGTAAGAGATCTTTGGGCGGACAGGGCATTTAGTCAGCAGATGCTGGATGTCGTTGTCACAGCCGGGGGTCTCGATGATCAGAGGATATTCGAACAGTTCCGGCAGGGTGACGCTGTTTTTGGCAGCCAGCGGATGTCCCTCGGGGAAAACAGCGCACAGCGGATCATTCAACAGTGGATAAAAGGTCAGATCATCCGCCACGATGGAGGATAAAAATCCACAATCCACCTGCCCGTGAATGATCCAGTCCCGGATCTCATCATAATTGCCGTCAAAAATTTCTACATCCACTTTCGGATAATTTTCCCGGAAAAAATGAACCACATCCGGCATCCACAGAGCGGTGATGCTGGAAAAACTACCGACCCGCAGTTTCCCCTCAATCTTATTGTTGATATTGAAGGCGGCCTGGCGCAGCTTGTCTTTCTGGTTGACCATTTCCTGAATGTAAGGGATCAGGCGGGCACCGTTGTCGGTGAGGCTGACACCCCGTTTAACCCGGGCAAAAAGCTGCACACCCAGTTCTTCCTCCAGTCCCGCCATCATCTGGCTGATGCCGGACTGGGTATAATTCAGTGCTTCCGCCGCCTTGGAGAAGCTTCCCGTTTCACATACTTTTAAAAATATCTCGTAACGGTCTTTTTGTTCTTTCATGATCTTCACCCCGTAAATTTATGAATTTCAAATTCATCGTTCACCAATTATGCGAGCAGCTTGGCTTTCTTGCACTCATCACATTACAAAAACTTATGCATATAAGTAAAAACATTCGTTTTACTGATAGTATAGCATATGCTATCCTCATGTCACAAGTGTTTTAAGGAGCGTGAATCATATGGAAAAGAAAACAAGTAATTTCTCCGGGCAGATCGGTTTCGTGCTGGCGGCGGCCGGAAGCGCGGTGGGTGTGGGCAATCTGTGGAGATTCCCTTATCTGGCGGCCAAGGATGGCGGCTGTCGTGAGACAAGGATGTGATTCTTTCGGTAAGATTAGAGTATCCTACGATGCGGGGGCTCTGAAATCTGCATCCAGTTCAATACAGTTGGACTGCCTTTGTTCCAACAGGGGCAGTTTCTCCTGAGTTGCAGATTGAGTTTGTTCTGGCAGGATCAGAATATCCTGAGTCACAGGTGCACCGAAATCCGTATCCAGCTCGATACAGTTGGACTGTCTTTCTTCTAACAAGGGCAACTTGTCTTGGGGAGCGAACTGCGTTTCTTCTGGCAAGGGCAGAATGTCTGGAGTCGTTGACTGCGTTTCTTCCGGCAAGATCAGAATATCCTGCGTCACAGGAGCTTCGAAACTTGTATATTGAAGCTGGATGGTTTCGAGGATGCGGTTGAAATCTGTTTCCAGAGTGTACCAGTCTGTTAACGGAATAGTGGCTTCCAGCTGTAGGGTATTTCCTTGTAAAGGGACATCGGGATTGGATAATGTAATGTAAATCCAGTATTTTTGTTCTGTCTGGTAGATCTCGGTATTTTTCCAGCCGTTTAAGTTGCTGTCGGGCAGAGTGATCTCCTCGCTGGTGACGCCGGTGCCGCAGATTCCCGGGACGGGAGCACAGATAAGCGTAAAGGTATCCTCCGGGTATGCGATGTTCCAGAAGATGATAGCATCGGTCGTGGTGGTACCCGCGAAAGTTAAATTGCGGATCTCATAGTCCCAGGTCTCCGGAAGGGACAGGGAGAACTGCACCGGTCCCAGATCACAGATAGCTTCATTCCCCATGGATATCGCCAGATCGTCGGTAGGCCCGTTTTCCGGGCATTCTGTAGGAACGAGGCTTTCCGCGATGACTGGGGCGATTGGCCCGGTGGGGGCCGTGGAATTTTGCACCCCTACAGAATCCTCCAGCCCCCCGGTAGAACCACATCCTGCCAAGGAAAGCGTAAGAATCGTTGTCAGTGTTGATAGTAAAATAGCCTTCTTCATAAAGATACCCTCCCAAAATCGTGAAGTGTTATGGTGATCACATTATAATAAGACGAATATTGGGCGGGGAAGTTTCGGTAAATAGAAAGTTTGGTGTAAAAAGCCCCAAAACAACGAATTCCGTACAAAAAAGTTCCGAAAT
>OGFK01000919.1_pt1 | contig 21617 bp, 18 predicted proteins | sample 1570931 | NCBI WGS metagenome assembly OGFK01 (sample SAMEA2581935, study PRJEB24529) | metagenome | biome: Human gut stool | place: China | collected 2011
TTTGAATATCTGATCGAACAGGACAGTATTACGGTCTATAAATATGTCAACGAGCAGGCCATGAACCAGTTTGAAGGGCCTATGAATGCGCTGATCCGGGATGTGGAACAGGCACATGAGGGCAGTGATATTTCCAGACTGGAAGATCAGCTGCGGACCTTTTGCGCACATCTGCGTAACGAGGACGATTTCTTCGAGATGGAATTCGTCAGCGGGCAGGAGGACAAGGGAATATGGAAGGTCAAAGGCGCACGGATCCCGAAGAAGCGTGATATGGTAGCAGGCATCATAACCCCGGACAGAAACCGGGAGAAGGAAGCCTATTATCTGACTCCGGCAGCCAGAGATGCCGGAACCGGTCTGCTGAACAAGCGGGCATGGACAGAGTACACCATCGAACAGCTGAACCGCAAGGATCATAGTACCAGATGGCTGGTGATCATTGATATTGATGATTTCAAACATATCAATGATACCTACGGACATATTTTTGGTGACCAGGTCATCCGGAGAGTGGCGGAGATCATGCAGGTGCTGGTGGGACAGCGGGGCGTGATCGGACGATTCGGCGGAGACGAGTATGTGATCCTGTTGGAGAAAGTGGAGACCAGAGAACAGCTGAAGACACTTTTGAAGACCATTGCGAAGGAATTTGCTCTGGCATTTGATCCGAAGACCCATGTGACAGCTTCTATCGGCGTATCGGAGTATCCGGTAGATGGAAGCGAATACGAGGAACTGATGCGCAAGGCGGATAAGGCACTCTATCTGGCCAAGGAAAAAGGCAAGAACCGCCATATCATCTATGAAGAGAGACTTCACGGCAAGCTGGAAAGCGACGATATGCAGAACATGGCTATGGCCTATGTGGTATCTAAGGAGAAAAAGCGGGAAGTCATCACGAAGATGATCACCGAACTGTGTGTATCCGGTGTGAACTCCATTGTAAAAAAGGAAGAACGTCTGCAGCAGATCCGCAGTCTCTTCGATCTGGATGGAATCACGATTTATTCAGAGTCGGGAGCGCAGCTGGTATGCCGGAATGGTAATTACATGGTAGAAGTACCAGATGGAAGAGGACTTTTTGAAGATGAGAAGTATCTTGCGCTATTCGGGGATGATGATAATTTTATAGAATCCAACACATTGAAACTCAGATTCCAGGATCCGGCGGCATTTGCCGTGATGCAGAAGCAGGAGATCGGTGCCTCCCTGCAATGTCTTTCCCGCAAAGAGGGAGTGCCGAATGTGATCGTGAACTATGATGTGTTCAACCGCAACCGTAAGTGGTCGGATGAAGATATTACACTGTTGACGATTCTGGGACACTGCATCGGAAACCTGCTGAACTATTCAGAGTAAAGTAAGTGAGAGCAGAAGCTCGTCGGACACTTGTGTCCGTAAGAGCCTATGCTCTCATTTATTTTGCGAATGTGTTACTCTGAATAGTTCTGACCAGGGAGCAAAAAGTAAGCACTGCAGCTACAGCCCGCTCCTATCCAACGGATTCTGCAGCCTGTCGAACTTGTCCCGGTAGATAATGGTGATCAGGTTGTTCAGCTGGCGCAGGCAGGCACTCATCTGAGCCTGGGTGATCAGCCCCTTTTCCAGAGCCTCGGCCAGCTCGTCCAGATCCACGACATGCATCCTTCCATCGGGATAGAGGATAATGTCAGCCAACAGATCCGTGACGATCAGGGAATTATCTTCCGGTCGGGAAGTATATTCCACAATATCGCAGTACCAGTACAGCAGAGAACCGTCATGGCGGTAGAACTTGCTGATCTTGAAGCCTTCCTTGAGATAATAGCAGGAACAGCCGTGGGAAAACGTGGTCTTGGGATTCAAGGTCTTCCATTTGGTCAGAATGTAGTCTTCGTTCTGCTCGACGATAATATCATCCTTTAATAAAATGCATTCTTCCGGGATCAGCCGCTTACGGTAGATCTGAAGTTCGTTGCTCATAGAGTTTCTCCTTTGTGCGGTGTGCTTTACAACGGCCACAGTTCCGGAAACGGGATAAAAGGCATGGGAGGGATCGTGTGAGGACACAGCGTCTTCTCCATCCAGATCATATCATGCCATGCATCCTGCTTGTAACCGGAAGCGTGAAAATGTGCCACGGTTTTATAACCATGCTTTTCGTGGAAGGCGATGCTGGGAGGATTGGGGTAGGTGATGCAGGCACAGACATTGCAGACGTGCTGTGCGGTCAGGTATTCCTCCAGCTTTTCGTATAACAGACTGCCGACACCGCTGCTTCGAAGATCCCGGCTGACATAGATGGAAGTCTCCACAGACCAGTCATAAGCAGCGCGGCTTTTAAAAGCGGATGCGTAAGCATATCCTGCCGGCTCCCCGTCCAGTTCAGCCACCAGGTAAGGATAACGGGTAAGAGTGTGACGGATCCGGTCCGCAAATTCTTCTGCGGAAGGAACGATGTACTCAAAGGTAATAGAGGTATTTTCCACATAAGGGGCATAAATGGCAACCAGCCTTGCAGCATCCTCAGGGGTGGCAATACGGATCCGCAGCTGTCTTTTGATGTCTGTAGTCTTCATTCGCGTCATCCTTCTTTCTATAAGGGTGTAAAGTCACTGAATAGTTACTCAAATAGTACTTCCGGAGAGATTTCAAGTCAATCTTTTTTTCGCAGGATTTTATAGATTTTTTACCATTTAGACAGGGGGATTTTACTGGACATCATGTTAAGATTTCGTTATAATGACTATAGGTTTGCCCTGCAGTGGGAAAATATTTTCAAAAATGTACAAAAATAAATGCTGAGAGCAGAAATCAACACAGGAGGACACAGTGTCAAGAAAAAAGAAACCCTACGACAGACAGGTGTTTCGGGCGATCACACTGATCATGCAATTTGGTATCAATATGTTGGTACCGATCTGCCTGATGTCCGCAGCCGGCATCTGGCTGGATAAACATTTCGGAACGGACTTCTGGATGATCCTGCTTTTCTGTATGGGAGCTGTGGCCGGAGGGCAGAATGTATACCGGATGGCCAGGACAATTTATGAAAACGGCGATGATAAACACACTAAAAAAGATAAATAGAACGGTTCTGGAGATGGATCTGGGGATCTTGTTCATGGGAGTGTCAGCGCAGATCATAGGAGCATTTATTGCAAAGGATGAAGCAATGTATGCCAAAAGTCTGTGGTTTGGCGTTCTGCTGGCGCTGGTCTCCACATATCATATGTACCGTTCCCTGGACCGGGCATTGGACCAGCCCGAGAAGACTGCTACGAAAATGATCATCCGTGCCTATGTCTTACGATATGTCATGTTGATTTTTTTCCTGTTGGTGATGATGAAGACCGGAGTGATGAATCCTCTGATTTTCTTTTTCACCTATGTTATATGTATGAAAGTAACGGCATTTCTACAGCCGCTTACCCATAAATTATGCAATAAACTGTTCCACGAGACGGATCCGATACCCCAGGCGATGCCGGAGGAGACTGCGGAAGACAAAACTGCTCCGCAGACTGCGGAAGAAGCGGAAGCCCCGAAGGATGGAGAAGTGACAGAGGAACAACAGAATAAACAATAAGGAGGTGAAACAATGGAACATGGAATTCTGTTATCCGGTGCCGACAATATCGACTTTATGATACATGGCGTGTTTAAGTATTCCTTTTTCGGCCATGAGGTATGGATAACGACCACACATGTGTGTGTGCTGATCGTCATGTTGCTTATCATTGGTTTTGCCATTGCTGCCAACCGCCAGATGGCCAAAGCCAGAGAAGTGCCGGAAGGTTTTCAGAATGTGGTGGAGCTGATCGTGGAGAAGCTGGATGCCATGGTGGATGCTCCCATGGGCAAGGCCGCACCGAAGTTCTACAACTACATCGGAACGATCTTCATCTTCATTCTGGTGAGCAATATTTCCGGTCTGTTAGGCCTGCGTCCCCCCACAGCGGACTACGGCGTGACATTGCCTCTCGGTGTTCTGACCTTCCTGCTGATCCATTACAATCAGTTCAAGTACCAGAAGCCGAAGGAAATCTGGGAAGGCATGTGTTCCCCGCTGCCCCCCTGGCTGCCGATCTGGCTGCCCATTAACCTGATCAGTGAGATCGCAGTACCGATTTCCCTTTCATTACGTCTGTTTGCAAACGTATTGTCCGGAACGGTAATGATGGCACTGATCTACGGACTGCTGGGTGTGATCGCTACAGCGTGGCCCGCAGCACTGCATGTATACTTTGACCTGTTCTCCGGAGCCATCCAGACATACGTATTCTGTATGCTGACCATGACTTACATTGCCAATGCAAGAGGAGACGCTTAAAGCTGTACTGTTCAGGTATGGCTATCTGAAACTATGCTAGAAAGATTCTGATAAGAATCTCAATAATAGGAGGATTTACTATGGATTTTAATGAAAACTTTATCTTAGGCTGTTCTGCAATCGGTGCTGGTCTGGCAGTTATTGCCGGTATCGGACCCGGTGTAGGCCAGGGTATCGCAGCAGGACACGCTGCTGCAGCAGTAGGACGTAATCCCGGAGCAAAGTCCGAGATCACTTCTACCATGTTATTGGGACAGGCAGTTGCCGAGACCACCGGTCTGTACGGTCTGTTGATCGCTATGCTGCTGCTGTTCGTAAAGCCCTTACTTCCCTGATTAAACGAAAGGAATGCGGATGAAAATGATACTATTAACAGAAGGCGAGACCATGTCAAGACTGTTTGACCTGGACTGGCAGCTGCTGGCAGACTCCTGCCTGATGATCATTGCCATCTTCGTATTGTTCCTGGCACTCAGCTATTTTCTGTTCAATCCGGCCAGAAAGTTCTTAAATGATCGTAAAGAGAAGATCAGGGGAGAACTGGAAGAGGCAAAGGACAATCAGGAAAAGGCCGCAGAACTGAAGGCACAGTATGAGGCGAAGTTGAAAGACATCGACAAAGAGGCGGAGGACATCTTAAGTGATGCCAGAAGACGGGCTCTTCAGAACGAGGAGCGCATCGTCACACAGGCCAAGGAAGAGGCAGCCAGAATCCTGGAGAGAGCACAGGAAGAAGCCAGACTGGAAAAGCAGAAAATGTCCGATGAGATCAAACAGGAGATCGTATCCGTGGCATCTGTCATGGCAGGTAAGCTGGTAGGCGCTTCCATAGACACCACCAGACAGAACAGCCTGATCGAAGAGACGCTGAAGGAAATGGGTGAGGATACATGGCAAAATTAGTTTCCAAAGTCTATGGAGAAGCCCTTTTCGAAGCGGCAGTCGACCATGGAAATGCGATCCAGCTGATGAATGAGACCGCACAGCTTGAGAAAATATTGGAAGACAATCCGGATTTTGACAAGCTGATGAAACATCCCGGAATCCCCAAACAGGAAAAACTCTCCATGGTGGAACAGGTCTTCCGTGGCAGAGTCAGTGATGATCTGACAGAGTTTCTGAAGATCGTGGTGACCAAGGAACGTTACGGCTCATTAAAGGCAATCTTTGCTTATTTTACCGAACTGGTCAGAGAATCTGAAAAGATGGGAACCGCATATGTGGATACCGCAGTGGAGCTGACGGAGGCCCAGAAGCAGGCAGTGAAAAATAAGCTGCTGGCTACGACTTCCTATCAGACCTTTGATGTGTATTACCATGTGGATCCGACGCTGATCGGCGGAATGGTGATCCGGGTGGGTGACCGGGTGGTGGACAGCAGTATCCGGACCAAACTGGAAGATATGAAGAAACAATTATTAAATATTCAGCTGGGATGACCGGCTGAAAGAAAGGTGCGACAGATCCATGAATTTAAGACCAGAAGAAATTAGTTCCGTCATTAAGGAACAGATCGAAAGATATTCTTCCCAGCTGGATGTATCCGATGTCGGAACCGTCATTCAGGTAGCGGATGGTATCGCTCGTGTACATGGACTGGAAAATGCCATGCAGGGTGAGCTGTTACAGTTCCCCGGCGATGTATATGGCATGGTGCTGAATCTGGAAGAAGATAATGTCGGTGTCGTATTGTTGGGAAGTGCCAGCAATATCGAAGAGGGTGATATCGTCAAGACCACCGGACGTGTGGTAGAGGTTCCCGTAGGAGACGCATTGCTTGGACGAGTAGTGAACTCCTTAGGACAGCCTATTGATGGTAAAGGCCCCGTACAGACTGACAAATTCCGTAAGATTGAGCGTGTGGCAAGTGGTGTAATCACTCGTAAGAGCGTAGACACGCCGCTCCAGACAGGTATCAAGGCAATCGACTCCATGGTTCCCATCGGAAGAGGTCAGCGTGAGCTGATCATCGGTGACCGTCAGACCGGTAAGACCGCTATTGCGATCGACACGATCATCAACCAGAAGGGTCAGAATGTAAAATGTATCTATGTAGCTATCGGTCAGAAAGCATCTACCGTGGCTAATATCGTAAAAACACTGGAGGAGTTCGGTGCCATGGCTTATACCACCGTTGTGGTATCCACGGCAAGTGACCTGGCTCCCTTACAGTATATCGCTCCTTATTCCGGTTGTGCGATCGGTGAGGAGTGGATGGAGAACGGAGAAGACGTACTGGTGGTATATGATGACCTGAGCAAACATGCTACCGCATACCGTACACTCTCCCTGCTCCTTCGTCGTCCGCCCGGACGTGAAGCATATCCCGGTGACGTATTCTACCTGCATTCCAGACTGCTGGAGCGTGCAGTCCGCATGAGCGACGAATACGGCGGAGGTTCCCTGACGGCACTTCCCATCATCGAGACCCAGGCAGGCGATGTATCTGCATATATCCCTACCAACGTTATTTCCATTACCGATGGACAGATCTATCTGGAGACAGAAATGTTCAACTCCGGTTTCCGTCCTGCGGTAAATGCAGGTCTGTCCGTATCCCGTGTAGGTGGTGCCGCACAGATCAAGGCTATGAAGAAGATCGCAGCACCTATCCGTACCGAGCTTGCCCAGTACAGAGAGCTGGCTTCCTTCGCACAGTTCGGATCCGAACTGGATGCGGATACCAAGGAGAAGCTGGCACAGGGCGAACGGATCAAAGAAGTGCTGAAGCAGCCTCAGTACCAGCCCATGCCGGTACAATATCAGGTAATCATCATCTACGCAGTAACCAAGAGATTCCTGCTGGATGTGCCTGTAGAGGACATCACCAGATTTGAGAAGGAATTCTTTGATTATCTGGATACCAAGCATCCCGAGATCCCCGCAGCCATCGCTGAGGAAAAGGTGATCTCCGATGCTACGGAAGAGAAGCTGGTAAAAGCACTGAATGATTTCAAAGCAGAGTTTCTGAAATAAGTGTGTCAGCCGTGATATACGGCAGAATGAGAGGTAACTATGGCATCAATGCGTGATATCAAGCGCCGTAAGACCAGCATTCAGGGCACACAGCAGATCACCAAGGCCATGAAGCTGGTATCTACGGTAAAGCTTCAGAGAGCCAGAGCAGGTGCAGAACGTTCTCAGACGTATTTTGACTGTATGTATGATACCGTAAATAATATCCTGTCCAGGGTAGGTCATCTGGAACACAAGTATCTTGTCCCGGGGGCTTGTCCGAAAAAGGCGGTCATTGCCATTACCTCCAATAGAGGTCTGGCAGGTGGTTACAACTCCAACGTAGCCAAACTGATCACTGGGCAGGAGGACTGGAAGACAGAAGACGTGGTAGTCTATGCCATCGGTAATAAGGGCCGGGAGATTCTGGAGAGAAAGGGATATACCGTGAAGGAATCCTATCCGGAGGTCATCGAAGAGCCCACATATGCCGAAGCAATGCTTCTGTCGGACAAACTGCTGACATCATTTGCAGCCGGAGAGATCGGCGAGATTTATCTGGCATACACACACTTCAAGAACACGGTGAGCCACGAGCCGAAGCTGTTGAAGCTTCTGCCCGTGGAATATGATGCAGAGGCGGGTGCATCCACAGAGGGTGCCGATGCACTGATGAATTTCGAACCGGAAGATGTGGAAGCACTGGATATGATCATACCGAAATATATATCCAGTCTGATCTATGGTGCACTGATGGAAGCGGCAGCCAGTGAGAACGGTGCCCGTATGCAGGCCATGGATAATGCCACCAGCAATGCGGAGGATATGATCAGTGATCTGTCACTGAAGTACAACCGCGCAAGACAGGGAAGCATTACCCAGGAGCTTACAGAGATCATTGCAGGCGCAGAGGCGCTTTAATATTTATATTTTGCACTGCTTTTCTCTGACAGGCTTTGTATCTTCCACGCAGACACGCTTTCGCTCGGATCGAAACGTAGCGGTACTAAATTCGCGCTGAAGCGCTCATTAAGTGCCGACGTTTCTTTACGGTCTGCTTAGGAATGATACAAACCTGTCAGGGACATAAGTGCAAAAGGTGAGTTGATTATGAAATGCCCGCATAGTGGGCAGGAAAGAGGTAGAAATGGCAGGAGAGAATAAAGGAAGGATCACCCAGGTCATCGGTGCCGTACTGGATGTACGCTTCGATGAGGGCAAACTTCCCGAGATCAATGACGCGATCCGCATCCCTACCAGAGATGGAGGAGAACTGGTAGTGGAAGTCTCCCAGCATTTGGGTGACGACACTGTCAGATGTATCGCCATGGGTACTACCGACGGACTTGTGAGAGGAATGGAGGCAATCGCCACCGGAGCCCCGATTTCCGTACCGGTAGGAGAGAATACCCTGGGCAGAATATTTAATGTACTGGGTCAGCCGATTGATAACAAGCCGGTACCGGCAGGAGTGTCTTACGAGCCTATCCATCGTGCCGCACCGACCTTCGCAGAGCAGTCTACGGACACAGAACTGCTGGAGACCGGTATTAAGGTCGTTGACCTGCTCTGCCCTTATCAGAAGGGTGGTAAGATCGGTCTGTTCGGTGGTGCCGGTGTAGGTAAGACTGTACTGATCCAGGAGCTGATCCGTAATATCGCAACCGAGCACGGCGGATATTCCGTATTCACCGGTGTAGGTGAGCGTACCCGTGAGGGTAACGACCTGTACCACGAGATGCAGGAGTCCGGCGTATTGGACAAGACCACCATGGTATTCGGACAGATGAACGAGCCTCCCGGAGCAAGAATGAGAGTCGGTCTGACCGGACTGACCATGGCAGAGTACTTCCGTGACAAGGGCGGAAAAGATGTGCTGTTGTTCATCGACAACATCTTCCGATTCACCCAGGCCGGAAGTGAGGTATCCGCACTGTTAGGCCGTATGCCTTCCGCAGTAGGATACCAGCCTACATTACAGACAGAGATGGGTGCGCTCCAGGAGCGTATCACATCCACCAAGAACGGTTCCATTACTTCCGTACAGGCAGTTTATGTGCCTGCGGATGACCTGACAGACCCGGCACCTGCGACCACATTTGCACATCTGGATGCCACCACGGTTCTGTCCCGTTCTATTGTAGAACTGGGAATTTATCCCGCAGTGGATCCTCTGGAGTCCACATCCCGCATTCTGGATCCCAGAATTGTAGGTAAGGAGCATTATGAGACCGCCCGCGGTGTACAGGAGATCCTGCAGAGATATAAGGAATTACAGGATATTATTGCTATCCTCGGTATGGATGAGCTGTCCGAGGAAGACAAGCTGGTCGTATCCCGCGCCCGTAAGATCCAGAGATTCCTGTCCCAGCCCTTCTTCGTGGCAGGACAGTTCACCGGTCTGGAAGGAAAATATGTACCTATCAGCGAGACCATCCGTGGATTCCGTGAGATCCTGGACGGTAAGCATGATGATATTCCGGAGAGCTACTTCCTGAATGCCGGAAGCATTGATGATGTACTGGCAAAGGTTCATGCATAGCATGAGAGGGGAGTACAGATATGGCAGATAAAGAATTCACACTTCGTATCATAACCCCGGAAAGAGTATTCTATGAGGGAATTGTGGATATGGTAGAATTCAATACCACGGAAGGACAGATTGGTGTCCTTCCGGGCCACATTCCCCTGACGGTGATCGTGAAGCCGGGTATCCTGCATATTACGGAGAAGGACGGAGAGAAGGAGGCAGCATTGCATTCCGGATTCGCCGAGATCCTTCCCGAAGGAGTTACCATTCTGGCAGAGATTATCGAATGGCCGAATGAGATCGATGAAAACCGTGCGGAGGCAGCATTGCACCGTGCGGAAGAGAGACTGCGCAGCAAGACGCCGGAGACGGATATTGCCAGGGCAGAGACGGCATTGCAGAGAGCAATGGCGAGAATTCAGGTGCTGCGATAAGCTTCGCAGCACCTGTTTTTCACTTTATAGAGAGAAAATGCATATGTTATAAAAAAGCATGAGGCATTTGGATATGGTATCAAGGCCTTTTTTTATGACACTTCCGGGATATCCGGGGAGAATGGATGAAAACGAGATCTTAAATGATCTGGAATATCTGCAGCAGACCTATCCCGGAGAGGTCAGACGCTGTCAGCGCAGAATTGCGGAAATATTGGACAAATACGACTATGAAGGAAGCATGATCTATGATGAATATCCGGACCGCCTGAGTCTGTTCCGGATAGCGGATACGATCAGCACGATCCTGGAACAGGAAGCGGAAAAAGTATCAAAGGATCTGATCCATGTGTTGGTGTGCAATGAGATCTACAAAAGGAGACACGGTGGACGACGGGGAATGATTGCGTTCTTATAGGAAAGCGTGCTATAATATGCGCAAAACATTTGAAAAACAGGATAAACCATGGAAGAACTGAAAATACTTTTACAGAAAATTTTGAATAAAGATCTGCAGCAGATCATCCTGAGCAACAGCCGTCATCCGGAACAGACCCAGAAGGTAAAGATCCGCCCGGTGCTGATCCGGGAGGAACTGTTGTTCCAGGAGACTGCTTACAGAGGAACTCAGGCGTTTCACGAGAATTTTACAGCAGAACAGCTGACGGACCGGATCTGCACCGCCTTACAGGAGCAGTTCCGGCAGGGAGAATTCTCAGCGAAGACCCTGCAGGCCACCGCTCTGGTCAGCAAAAAGGGCAAGCTGACACTGAAAGTGAAAAAAAGTGGCAAGGCACCACGGACGGAGGGGGCGGCTGCTTCTGAAGAGGAGGAACTGCAGGCACTGGCTCACAACCGTACCAAGCATTATATTTTAGAGGAAGGAAAACCGGTGGATTTCCTGGTAGGACTGGGCGTGCAGACCCCGGACGGCCGGGTGACCAGGGCGAGATTTGATAAATTCCGTCAGATCAACCGGTATCTGGAATTTATCGAGGATGTGATCGATGAACTGCCGAAAGACCGTACCATCCGCATTATTGATTTTGGCTACGGCAAATCCTATCTTACCTTTGCAATGTACTATTATCTGCATGAATTACAGCATAGAGATATCCAGGTGACCGGACTGGATCTGAAGACCGATGTGATCCAGCACTGCAATGAACTGGCGGAAAAGCTGGGGTATGACAGATTAAAGTTCGAGAGGGGAGACATCAGTACCTACGAGGGCACAGATGTGGCGGACATGGTGGTGACCCTGCATGCCTGTGACCTTGCCACAGATTATGCGTTAGACAAGGCGGTAAAATGGGGGGCCAGAGTCATTCTGGCGGTTCCCTGTTGTCAGCATGAACTGAACCGGCAGATAAAATGTGATCCTTTAAAACCAGTGTTAAAATACGGCATCATCAAGGAGCGCGTGGCAGCACTGCTCACCGATGCTTTGAGAGCAAATCTGCTGGAACAACAGGGCTATGAGACCCAGATCCTGGAATTCATCGATATGGAACATACCCCGAAGAATCTGTTGATCCGGGCAGTGAAAAAGAACGGTATGCGCCCGAAGAAAAGCGCAGATATCGGTACTGTGGAGGAACTGCTCCATGTGGCACCGACACTGGAAAAATTGCTGAATAATGAATGAGTGAAGAATCAAGAATGAAGAAAACGATCATTAGAATTGCCGTGTGTGTTGTAGTATTTCTGGCATCAGCACTGATCATCGGCAGCATTATGAATCAGGGACATAACAATATGACCATGGAGATGGCTCCGGCCACTCTGCCTATGATCACCATGGAAAGCGGCGGTGTGGCATGCAATGAACTGCACGGAAATACCGTGGAGATGGATGTGGCTTACCAGAAGGACTGCATTACTCTGCTGGGGGAGGGCAGACAGGCGAATTTCACCGTGGATACGTTCGGAAGAGAAATTACGGGGATCTCGACAGAGGTTCGCAGCATCGACGGCAGCCGGCTGATCGAGAACAGTGAAGTCACCGGATGGAAGGCAAATGGGAAAAGCTTTTCCGTTTCCCTTACGTTAAAAGACCTGATCGACACGAATACACAATACAGTCTGACCCTGATCCTGGAACTGGAAGGGGAACAGAAGGTATATTATTATACGACTATTTTATGGAATGATGATGTGCATATTTCGGAAATTCTGGAATTTGCGACAGATTTCCACGGAAAATTATACGACAAGGAAGTGGCCAAGGAACTGACGAAATATCTGGAACCGAATTCCAAGCTGACAGATAACGGCACTTTTCATAAAGTGAATATTCACAGCAGCTTTCAGCAGATCACCTGGGGCAGTCTGGAACCGGTCCAGGAGGACGCAGCTTCCATCCGGCTGACACAGATCAGTGGGAATGTGGCCTCTCTGCTGATGGATTTTGTGGTATCCACCGGAGAGGGCAAAAATAAGATCTACTACAATGTCGAAGAGTATTACAGAGTCAGATATACTTCGGAGAGAATGTATCTGCTGGATTATGAGCGTACCATGACACAGATCCCGGATACTACCCGGATGTATGCCAATGACAAGATCCTTCTGGGAATCACGGATGAAAATGTGGATATGATGGAGAGCGCGGATGGCAATACCGTGGTGTTCTCCGATATGGGGCAGTTACTCAGCTATAATGCGGCTACCAACGGACTGACAGTGATCTTCTCCTTCTATGGTAAAGATAATGCCGACCGGCGGACTCTGTATGACAATCATGGCATCAAGATCCTGGATGTAGACGAGGGCGGTAATGTGAAATTTGCCGTGTATGGTTACATGAATCGCGGAAGACATGAGGGAGAGACCGGCATTCAGATCATCAGCTATGACAATTCGCTGAATACGATCGAGGAAGAAGTCTATATCCCATATTCCAAGAGCTATGCGGTGCTGAAGGATGAGATGGAACAGCTGCTGTACCGGAACAGACAGCAACATGTATATTTTTTCCTGGAAAACGGTGTCTATGATGTGGATCTGGAGAATCGCAGCGCTGAACAGCTGGTAAGTATAAGACAGGATGACAGCCTTCAGGTATCGGAGAATCATGAGATCATCGTATGGCAGGAAGGGGATGACATCAACCACAGCAACCAGCTGAATGTCCGGAATCTGAATACCGGAGAACAGACAGTGATCCGGGCGGAGGACGGTGAGGCTATCCGGCCGCTTGGCTTCATGGGAGAAGATATTATCTACGGCGTGGCCAGGGAGAGCGACATCCGGACAGAGAATTCCGGACAGATCTTTTACCCCATGTATAAGGTCTGCATCAGCAATTCTTCCGGAGATAATCTGAAGGAATACGGACAGGATGGCATCTACATCGTGGATTGCGCCATCGAGGGCAATCAGATCACCCTGTCGAGAATACAGCGTTCTGAGAACGGCAGCTATCAGGAGATCCTGGATGACCAGATCATGAACAATGTGGAAGAAGAGCCGGGACAGAATAAAGTAGTCACAGCGGATATTGATATTTATGAGAGATATGTGCAGATACAGACCAAGACAACCATTGATACCAAGACTATCAAGGTGCTGAATCCGAAGGAGGTCGTATTTGAGGGCGGAAGAGAACTGACACTGGATGCGGTCAGCGAAGTTTCCAGATATTATGTATACAATGCTTATGGGGTACAGGGCATTTACAGTGCTCCCGGGAAAGCGGTGAAGGAAGCCTACGATTCCGCCGGGGTTGTTGCGAACGACCGAGGCATTACGGTATGGCTGAAGGGCAATCGTGTCAGCAGAAACCAGATCATGGCAATCAAGGAAGAAAGTGTCACGGACCAGAAGAACAGCCTGACGGTATGTCTGGACAATATCCTGCGGCATGCCGGAATCACCCGCAACACCGAATATGACCTGGCGCAGGGCAAGACGGCAATACAGATTCTGGAAGAAAATATGACAGGCGTACAGGTACTGGATCTGAGCGGCTGTAGTCTGGATGCGGTACTGTATTATGTGAATCAGGATATTCCGGTACTGGCGATCCTGGAGGATGGCGAGGCGGTGCTGGTGACCGGATTTAATGAATTCAACGTTGTCATCATGGAGCCGTCCACCGGAAAGTTGTACAAAAAGGGAATGAACGATGCTACAACATGGTTCGCGGAGAACGGCAATCATTTTATTTCCTATATGAAAATAGATAATTAAATACAAGTGGACAGCAAAAGGCGCCCGGAACCTGTGAAAGGATCCGGACGCCTTTTTGGCGGGATGACCGCTTATTTCTGTACGTCAAAAATGTATTTGCGGTATTTCTGTAACACGGTGCGTAACAGCATGCCGAGCACTCCGCAGGAAATGATCTCACCGATACCCACAGTCAGCATGAAATAAGGAATGCCACCCTCTAAATGATACACATAAGCCAGCACGAAAGGAACGATGATGGTGTTGGCGATGATGGGAGGCAGGGGAGCCAGCCATTTGTTCTTATCACGCAGCAGATATGTGCCGAAGGCACCGATCAGGGTTGCGAGACTGCCGAAGATAATGTCGAGCAGCATACAGCCGGTCATGGTATTGCTGATGATACATCCCAGGAAAAGTCCCGGTATGGCAGCAGGGGTAAATACGGGAAGAATAGTCAGGGCTTCCGAGAAGCGGACCTGAATGGCATAATTTGCCAGTCCCAGAGCGTTGGCTAACATGGTCAGCACAACATAGAGAGCAGCAATCACCGCTCCGTGTACGAGGTACAGTACTTTCTTGTTCATTTGTTTTCTCCTTTAGTTTTTATTTACGTGTGGAAGGTCCCGAACACACGAATGGATTTCCGAAAAGCCTTGATTTCAGGGCGTTTCAGCCTTATCAGTATATCAGTATTCCGGAAAAAGTCAAGCCCGGGTACAAGGATTTTTGTAAATGGTGAATTTTATTGACGAAATCAAAAGAGAGTGTTAAGATAATAATAAAAGAAAAGAGTGTTACCGTACAGCAACGGTTCACCTGGTTTTTAGTTACAGATCAAGAAAGCAACCTATTCCTGGCGAGGGCGGTTGCTTTTTTGATGTTTATGTTTCCGTGCAGTCTGTACGATACTGATAAGCGTTACGATGATACTGATGATCGTAACAACAATACCGACAATGCCTACCATTGTTTCCAGCATCTTATGTACCTTTCAATAGATTTCCCATCTGTATCACCTCCAATAATACTGGAAGCTCTCAAAATGTCATCATTTTGGCGAAAGGTGAACCGCTTACCGTTTTGGTAACACTCCACTATTATTATAAAATACAATGCCGGGAATAGATACTTTAGATTCGGAAAATAAGTAACGAAATATGCCATGCGGAAATTGGCTGTTTTCCCGAAAATAAAATTTGTGCAAAATAACCAATTTAAGTTTTTACCGATCCCTTGAGTGTTCTTAGCCTAGTGTCCTTAGCGTGTCACGGGCAGGGTCGATTCATGACATATTTGGGTCGATTCATGCAGGGAGAGTTATTTTTTCATACACTATGGTACAATGAACTTACAGTAAAAAGTAACAGTATCCGAAGCAGATTACATGACATGAAAGGCGAATTCCGGTGCAGAGACGCAGAATGGACCGGATAGAGGGAAATGATCGTTGTAGTCGGACAGAATCCCTGCGGAAATGACGTTTGCTGATTAACGGAGGTGTATTTATGAAGAAAAGGTTATTGAGTGTCGTTCTGGCATTTACTCTGTGCTTTGGCATGATGCCGGTAACGGTGCTGGCAGAAGAGATGGGGAATGCTGAAACGGTGGCGCCTGCCCCTGACGATCAGGTGGTGGTAAGGGCTGTGAATAGTACCCATGAAAGGGATGCGGTAGGAGATACTGTAAGTGGGGATTCAGTAATCTCCGGTGGCGTCAGTGCCGCGTCCCTGATGAGTAATGACGGCATTGCGGTAGTGGCAGACGATGCGACAGGAACCGTGGTGGCGAAACTTGGAGATCAAAATTATACGGATATGGAAAAAGCGCTGCAGGACTGGCAGAAGAAGGGTGGTATGCTGGCGTTACAAGGTCAGTCTGCCAGCTACAATATTTCTACAGTAATATGGAGCTTCCAAAACGCTCAGGGAACGCTTGATCTGAATGGTCAGCGTATAACCGGTGATATCACATTATCGGGGACATCCCGATACCCTCTAACAATCCTGGACAGCAAAGAAAAAGATAGTTCAAATGGCGCACTTCAAGGCCTGACGGTTGAGAAAGGTGCGGAGCTGACGCTGACGGATGGCGGCTATATTAGTCCATTGACCGTGGAAGATGGTGCAGAAGATGGTATTCAACTTATGGGAGGCAAGGTGGCAGAACTGAAATGCATGGCCCCCGTCTACCATCTGCTTCCGGAAGGTTATGCCCTGATGAATGGCAATCTTACGGTAGGTCCTACAACGGTGATAAATGAGAGGCAAGCCGCATTCATGGTGAAGGATGCCCAAATTACTAAGGTCACCGGCGACAGAACAGGCAGCGTTGCATACGGCGAGCATAAAATCCCCTTTGCCATCTCTGTGACAACCAATGACAGCAAAATCGGGCGAATGGCATTTGAGTGGTATCTTGTGAAGGAGAATGGCACGACAGTACCGCTGGCAATGAGCGGTGATACATGGAGTACGAACGGTGCTTACAGTTATGATGTTACGATCGACGGCAGTGCCAATGAAGAATGGAAGGACTTAGAGATTAATAAACCCCACAACATCATTTGTGTGAGCATTGGCAAGGAGAAAGACGGGGCCTACCAGTGGCAGACGCCTTTAAAGGGCTTTCAGCTTACTATCACCCCGGCAGGCTTGAACAGTAAAAATACAAATGTGGAGATCACAAACGCAAACAACCTTGTGTACACCGGCAATCCGCTGACAGCGGCGGTCAAAGTGACCTACAACGGGACAGAACTGACAGAGGGCAAGGACTACACAGTCAGCAGTAACACCGGCACAGAGGCAGGAATATATACGCTGAACATCACGGGGCAGGGCAATTACGAAGGAAGCGTTGATAAAACATTTACGATCAGGCCGACAGACAAGCTGACGGTGGAAGGGACAGCAGATGCCGGGGCGGTTTACGGTACAAAGATTTCGGATATCGTTATCAACGGACTTACGGTAAGACTGAATGGCATCGTAGTGCCCGGCTCCTGGAAGTTCTCCGGCAGGCAGATTCCCAATGCCGGCACGACCGCAGCATATACCGCTGTTTTTACTCCTGAGAGTAAGAATTATAAGCAGATAACGCAGCGCATCACGCCAAATATTCGTAAGGCGGCTGCCCGTACGCTGACAGATATTCCCGTCAGCATAAAGTATAACGTGACCATGGGTGAGGCATCAATCCAAAATGCAGGTATGCCCGTGGACGCAGGTACCCTGGCCTTCACTAAGGGCGGTACTGCAGGCAGAACCGGTTCTGTGACAGTTATGGACTGGGAGATAGACAGAGACACCGGTAAGGTGACCTACATTCTGGCAGGCGGTGCGGTAGGCGATACCGTGACTCTGCCCGTGACCATTGCGTCCACCAATTATGAGACAAGCACCGTCAATGTAAAGATCACTCTGACCAACAAAGAAGAGCAGACGGCATTGACCGTTACCGGCAAAACCACCGTGGAATTCGGCCATACCCTGCAACTGGGTACCAAGGGCGGCTCCGGTACAGGAAATGTGACCTATACGGTAACCAATGGGGATGGTCAGGCCGGTATCGATGCTGACGGTAAGCTGATTCCCACGAAAGTGGGGACCGTCACCGTTACGGCGACCAAGGCCGGGGACGATGATTACAATGCGATCACCAGCGGACCTGTGACCATTATCATCACAAAAGCAGCTTCCACCGGCACTCCCGGATATACCGGCATCACCACTGACGGCCAGACCTTAAGGGATGCAGATCTGAGAATTAGTGGAGGCTCCCTGCATCCCACAGCCGGACGACTGGAGTGGATTGATGATGCGGGCAATGTCCTGCCGGATACCACAGTGGTGGAAGCCAATAAGACCTATTTGTGGCGTTATACTCCTGAGGATACCAACTATGCGCCTCTGACCGGTTCCGTTGTGTTGTATCCTGTATCTAATCGTGGGGATAGCTCCGATGTCCCGGATACTCCATCCTATACGCCGGCCCCTGCGGTACCCGATACCGGTGACAGCAGTTCGGATGACGATGATGATGACGATACCCCTGCTGTTTCCAACAGCAGTAACAGCACTACCGTAGGGCAGCCATCTGCAGGCCCGGCAGCCTTGGACTACGCCATCAAACGTGGTGATACCCTTGGAGTGATCGCAAGAAAATATGGATGCACCGTTGCCGAGCTCGTAGCAGCCAACAGCGATCTGATCAAGAATCCGAACCGGATCCATATAGGCTGGAAACTGAAGATCCCGCAGCACAGGACTACAGGTACAACGGCAGCTCCGACGGACAATAACAATTCAGACGCTTATATTATCAAGCCCGGCGATACCCTCTGGGCAATCGCCAGAAGATATGGCTGCACCATCGCAGACATAATCAAATGGAATAAAAAGCTGATCACCGTACCGGATCGGATCCGTGTAGGCTGGCAGCTGAAAATACCAGTAAAGTAATAAATACACCGCTCCTGCCAACAGATTTGTAATCTGATGCCGGGAGCGGTTGCATTTTCCACATAAAAATGCGAAAATATAGGATAGTGCATTGATTGCAAGGAAGTAAGGAGAAAGCTATGTATATTATCGCAGGACTGGGGAATCCCGGCAAAGAATATGAAAATACCAGACATAATATCGGGTTTGATGTCATAGACAGATTAGCAGAGGAAGAAAATATCGCCGTCATGGAGAGTAAGCATAAGGCGCTGATCGGCAAGGGCTATGTGGCCGGACAGAAGGTGATCCTGGCGAAGCCCCAGACTTTCATGAACCTGAGCGGTGAGAGCATCCGGGAGATCGTGGATTATTACAAGGTGGATGACACCGCGGAACTGATCGTGATCTCCGACGATATCAGTCTGGATGTGGGACAGATCCGTATCCGCAAAAAAGGCAGCGCCGGTGGCCATAACGGCCTCAAGAATATCATCAAAATGTTAGGGCATGATACTTTTATCCGCGTGCGTATGGGCGTGGGAGAGAAGCCGAAGAACTTCGATCTGGCAGACTACGTGCTGGGACATTTTCCGGCGGAGGAACGAAGCATCATGGACGAAGCGGCGAAGACCGCAACAGAAGCTATCCGTATGATCATCACTGAGAATGCAGATGCAGCCATGAACCATTTTAACAGTAAGAAAGCGTAACGGTTGTATAGTAAGAGGAAAAAGCGATGCAGGCACTGATTGCGCCACTGAAAGAACTGGCGGAATATGATGAGATCCGGAAAGTGACCAGACAGGGAAAAGGAACCGTAGCTCTGTCCGGCTGTGTGGACTCCCAGAAACTTCATATGATCTACGGACTCAGCGATGGCCTGAAATACAAGGTCATCGTTACTTATAGTGACTTAAAGGCCAAAGAGATCTACGAGGAATACCGCTTTTATGACAGAAATGTCATGCTGTATCCGGCGAAGGACCTGATCTTTTTCCAGGCGGATATCCACGGCAATCAGCTGGTGCAGGAGCGGATCAAGACCCTGCGCAGAGTCGTGGAGGGTAAGCCGGTCACCATTGTTACCACCTATGCGGCATTGATGACACCGCAGGTATTGTGGGAGGAGAAAGACATCATCCGCACCGAGCGGGGCGGCAGTCTGGACGAGAGCAGACTGGCATCCAGACTGGTGGCTATGGGATATGAGAAAGCCTATCAGGTGGAAAGCCCGGGGCAGTTCTCCATCCGTGGCGGCATTGTGGATATCTTTGATCTGACGGAGGAAAACCCCTATCGTATCGAACTGTGGGGAGATGAGGTGGAGTCCATCCGCAGCTTCGACATCCTGAGCCAGCGTTCCATTGAGAAGCTGGAAAGCATCACTGTCTACCCGGCCACAGAGTTTGTACTGTCGGAAGAGCAGATCCGCAAGGGCATCAGTAAGCTTGAAAAAGAAGCAGACAAACAGGAAAAAATCTTCCGGGATGCCCACCAGCCGGAGGAAGCCCACAGGATTGCCACACAGGTCAGCGAATTGAAAGAGCAGCTGCTGGAGTTCCAGAGTAAGATCAATCTGGAAGGCTACATCCGTTATTTTTATGAAAATACGGTAACCATGCCGGAACTGCTGTCAGATATGGCGGGGCGTTCTCTTGTCTTCTACATCGATGAACCGGCGAGAGTGAAGGAACAGGCGGATGCCATCGAACTGGAATTCCGGGAGAGCATGGAACAACGTGCCAGAAAAGGTTATGTGCTGCCGGGACAGATGAACATTCTCTACAGTGGGGAACAGGTAGCGGCTACTTTAGAGAAAAATGCCGTGGTGACCCTGGCTACCATGGAGACCAAGTACGGATATTTCAAGAAAGAAATGCATGTGGATATTGCTGCCCGCAACATCGCCCCTTATAACAACAGCTTTGAAGCCCTGGTCAAGGATCTGAAAAAATATAAAAAGAACGGCTACCGGGTGCTGCTGTTGTCCGGTTCCCGTACCAGAGCCAGACGTCTGGCGGAGGATCTGCGGAACACCGAGGATGCCGGACTGACAGCAGTATACACAGAAGACCCCATGAGGGAAGTACAGCCGGGAGAGATCCTGACCTATTACGGGCATGTGAACAAGGGCTTTGAGTATCCCTGGCTGAAATTCGTGGTGCTGTCCGAGAGTGATATTTTCGGAGCGGAGAAGCGTAAGAAAAAGAAGAAAAAGCTCTATCAGGGGCAGAAGATCAATGATTTCAACGACCTGAAGATCGGGGATTATGTGGTACATGAGACCCACGGACTGGGCATCTATAAAGGCATCGAGAAGGTAGAGGTAGACAAGGTCGTCAAGGATTACCTCAAGATCGAATACCGGGACGGCGGCAATCTGTACATTCTGGCCACCGGACTGGATGTGATTCAGAAGTACGCCTCCGCCGATGCAGCGAAGAAGCCGAAGCTGAACAAACTGGGCGGCAAGGAATGGGAACACACCAAGACGAAGGTACGCAGTGCCGTCAGAGCCGTGGCGAAGGATCTGGTGGAATTATACGCTGTCCGACAGCAGAGCGAGGGCTATGCTTTTGGAAAAGATACGGTGTGGCAGCGGGAGTTCGAGGAAATGTTCCCCTTTGAAGAGACAGAGGATCAGCTGAATGCCATCGCGGACACCAAGGCGGATATGGAAAGCCATCGGATCATGGACCGCCTGATCTGTGGAGATGTGGGCTACGGCAAGACCGAGATCGCCATCCGGGCCGCTTTCAAGGCTG
>OGFK01000929.1_pt1 | contig 21481 bp, 20 predicted proteins | sample 1570931 | NCBI WGS metagenome assembly OGFK01 (sample SAMEA2581935, study PRJEB24529) | metagenome | biome: Human gut stool | place: China | collected 2011
TCTAGGTACTATGACATGTATGCGCAGGGCGGTGTTACATATACGCCCTTTACGAACGCCGAAAGGCGTTCCCTTTCTTCCTGTGTCTGCTCCGTTCTTAACGCTCACGTGCCTTTGGAGGCACGTGGCTAAACGAAACAGCCCCAGTCAGAAACCTTATTTTCGGTCTGATAGTCCATGCTTATTCATGCTATCAAAGTGAAAATATATCTTTTCTGTGCTTACTCAAGCGTGTGATTGACCCTAGCGTGCTTAATCACTCTATCCGATACGATAATAACGCCATTAGAATTACTTGTCAAGAAGTTTTTGTTGACTTTTTGATGTATATTAAGTATGATATGCTTATAAATACCAAGAAAAGCAATGAAAGGAGTGTTTATACTAAGTCATGGAGCATTACGAAAAGAAAATCAGTTTCTTAGGAGAGAACATACAGACCATAAGAAAACACAGGAAAATGAAACAGCAGGAGCTTGCGGACAAAATCGGTATCAATATGCAGAGCCTTTCAAAGATTGAAAGAGGGGTAAACTATCCTACCTTTGATACGCTGGAAAAGATAATGGACGTGCTGGGAGTAACGCCCAATGAATTATTGTCGGGAAAATGGAAGTATGTTAATCAAGCCGAAAAGGAAGTCTGCCAGTTTTTAAGGACGGAAGAACGCCTAAATGCAGAGTTGAAACACGGACATTATGACAACTTCTTTGACAGCGAAGAAGAATGGCTGGAATATGAGTTAGAAAAGTTAAGGGAGTATATTACCGATTATATTAACGGAAAGAGCATTGAAGCGTCAGACCTTTACCAAATCAAAGAATTTATCCAGCATTTGAAATTCCAAAAACTACTAGACCGCTATGATGATTTATACAGTATGGATATGTTTGGGGAAAGCACAGAGGGACATAAGTATAAAACTCCTTATCAAGTGGTAAAAATGATAAACCCCAATTCAAAAGAAGATATGGAATTATTACGGGAAGTATTGAAAAATAACCATTTTGATGATGAGGACGAGTAACTTTTTTCCTCTTTGTAGAAGATACAGCAAACAAAAAGCCCAGTAAAGAGTGCAAAGCACCACCAATGGTGGCAAGGCTCTTGACAGGGCTTTTCCTTTTCTGTGGTGGGTAATCAAGAGGAAGAAAGAGCAGGTATATTTTATTCTTGACATTATAATGTCATGTTTTATATGATGAATTAGAGGAAGTGAAAGAATATGCAAGAAAGCAGATTATTTAGAATTGTTTATTACTTAATTGAAAAAGGGAAATCAACAGCCCCAGAATTAGCCCAAAAATTTGAAGTATCAGCAAGAACAATTTATCGAGATATTGATGTTATTAGCAGTGCAGGTATTCCTATTTATGCTACACAAGGCAAAAACGGCGGAATTATCATTGATGAAAATTTTACTTTAGATAGGTCAATGCTATCAAAAAAAGAAAAAGAGCAAATATTAAGTGGTTTGCAGGCATTGTTTGTCGCAAATAGCAACAATACAAATGAATTATTAACAAAATTAGGAGCACTTTTCCATCTAAAAACAACGAACTGGATTGAGGTTGATTTTTCGGACTGGATACAAGGACAACCTGCACAAAACATTTTTAATGATATTAAGACTGCTATTTTGGATAAGTATATTATTTCTTTTGAATATTGTAGCAATAGAGAGCATACTGTTTTCCGTTACATACAGCCTCTAAAACTTATTTTTAAAAGCAAAGCGTGGTATGTGTATGGATTTTGTATGCTTAGAAAAGACTACCGCCTTTTTAAACTCACAAGAATTGAACATCTTAAAATTACAGAAGAACACTTCACACCACCCGATACTATTCCTTCAGTCGATACATCTATAAAGCAAGAAGACATTATTACTGTAACTTTGAAGTTTGACAAGAAAATGGCATTTCGCATATATGATGAATTTCCACGGGATAGTATCATAGAACAAAATGATTTTTTGTTTGTAACAACATCATTGCCAAACAGTAACAGACTTTACTCATATATTCTTTCTTTTGGCGAATATGTAGAAATCATAGAACCACAAGAAATAAGGAAGAATATTCAATCTCAAATAAAAAAAATTCAAGAAAAATATCAAACATGACATATGTTGTCTAGTTATGTTTTGTATAATCTTCTTAACTAAGATAAGGAGAAACGAATATGAAACATGAATGGAAAAAACACGAAAAGAATTTATACGGAGTGAAACAATCCCCACGCATAGTAGATATTCCTATGCAACAATTTATTATGATTAAAGGAGAGGGAAACCCAAACGACAAAGAATTTTCGGATAAAGTATCCGCTTTATATTCATTGGCTTATGGCATCAAAATGATGTATAAAAATACTATTTCTACCAATGAGATTAGCGATTATACCGTATATCCATTAGAGGCTATTTGGAAAGATATAGGAGATACCCAACAGTTAGATAAGAACCAGTTAGAATACACAATTATGATACGTCAACCTGATGTTATTACAAAAGACATAGTTTTTGACGCATTAGAACGAGTGAAAATCAAAAAGCCGAATAGTCTATATGAACAAATATTTTTCGACACAATGCAGGACGCAAAAAGTATAGAAGTTCTACATATAGGTGCATATGATGATGAACCTATATCTTTTCAAAAGATGGACTTGCTTGCCAAAGAAAATGGTTTAGTGCGTTCAACGAATTATCATAGAGAGATTTACTTGAATAATGCTAATCGTGTTCTAAAAAGCAAGTTAAAAACGATTTTACGTTATTGTGTTAAATAAAGAAAAATGCTATAAGGGGGGACTTGTGTTATGGAACATTTTAAGCATAATTCTATATGGTCAATCAAAACCTAATAGGATTTTATTAAAAACTGAATATTTTTGCAATGTTAATGCTCGTACAATAGGTTATTTTGTATGGGCTTTTTTAATGCTCACTTTTTCGTATTTCTAAAAGGTATAGGCGGTATTTCCGTTTATATATTTCAGCATATGCGGAAAGGAGGTGAGATTATGAACACATCTTCTTTCGAGCATATCGTTAGAATACAGTTTAATGCTTTGATGATGACTGTTATTAAATGCACAGTAAAAAGTAGAAACAGACAGTTTGCAAGACATTCCAAATGTGAAGTTTTATTCTGTGAATTATCAGATACGAAAAATCTTGAATGTGTAACTAAGGATAAATATTCTTGTGATTACATTTCTTTTGAAGTCTTGAATTTCACAATTCAAATATCAAATGAGAAACTTGCTGTTGCTTTATATAAGTTATCGAGTAAAGAGCGTGATGTAATTCTATTACGCTATTTTCAAAGCATGAGCGACCAAGAAATAGCAGAATTATATCATGTATCACGTTCTGCTATTTATCGCAGAAGAAGTAACGGATTGAAGAAATTAAAAACAGTATTGAAAGAAAGGAATTGAACCAATGAAAAAAGAATACGACTACCCTACATTAAAAGTAATATGTCAAGCGTCTGCTGGAAATGAAACTGCCATAAGAGAGATTTTGAAGTTTTATGACGCTTATATCTGTAAATTATGCTTGCGTCCGTTTTACCACTCTGAAAGTGGTAAAATCACTATGCAGGTTGATGAAGAATTAAAAGGTCAAATTCATACAGAAATGATGAAAGCAATCTTGAAATATGAAATCAGAGTGAAGTAATCATATTACATGAAAAAAACGGGAGATACACAGATATTTGTGCTATCTCCCATGTTGTTTTTGTGTCATATCAAGGCTCATTCAATCGTGGTAAATTCGTGGTAAAATGAATGGTTTTCTATATTTCAAAATGCTTAAAGGTATAGTGTTTATGCGGATAATCGAAAATTAGATATAAAATTTATAATAAATTTTTGTGAAAGCTTTAAAATTTCAATGAAAAAAGAAAAATATCCTATATTTTTTCTTTAAAACATATATTATACTAGCAATATCAACAAACGACGGAGCGAAACGTCGATAACAGAAGGGAGAACAAAAGTTATGAAAAGAAAATTAGCATTATTAGCAATGGCAGGATTACTCGTTGTATCTACAGCAGCATGTGGATCAAGTGGAGGAGACAATGGAGGATCTGACAAAGGCGGAGACAAATCCACATCAGACGTTGCGAACAAAGATAAACCTTTAGTATGGTTCAACCGTCAGCCATCTAACAGCTCTACAGGTGAGTTAGACAAGAACGCTTTGAACTTTAATAAAGATACATATTATGTAGGATTTGATGCTAATCAGGGTGCTGAACTTCAAGGAACAATGATCAAAGAGTACATTGAAGAAAATATTGCTACAATCGATAAAAATGGTGATGGTGTAATCGGTTATGTATTGGCAATCGGTGATATCGGACATAATGACTCTATCGCTCGTACAAGAGGTGTTCGTAAAGCTCTTGGAACAGACGTTGAAAAAGATGGTGCAATCAACAGTGACCCAATCGGAACTAATACAGATGGTTCTTCAAAAGCAGTAAAAGATGGTTCAATCGAAGTTGGCGGAAAGAAATATATTATTCGTGAGCTTGCTTCTCAGGAAATGAAGAACTCTTCAGGAGCTACATGGGATGCGGCAACAGCAGGTAATGCAATCGGAACATGGTCTTCTTCATTCGGTGATCAGATCGATGTAATCGCATCTAACAACGATGGTATGGGAATGTCAATGTTCAATGCTTGGTCAAAAGACAATCAAGTTCCTACATTCGGATACGATGCAAATAACGATGCAGTTGCAGCTATCGCAGAAGGATACGGCGGAACAATCAGCCAGCATGCAGACGTACAGGCATATTTAACACTTCGTGTTCTTCGTAACTCACTTGATGGTGTAGATATTGACACAGGTATCGGTACAGCAGATGAAGCTGGAAATGTTCTTTCAGAAGACGTATACAGATACAGCGAAGAAGAACGTTCTTACTATGCATTGAACGTAGCAGTTACAGCTGAAAACTATAAAGAATTTACAGATTCTACAAAGGTATTCGAACCAGTTTCAAATCAACTTGATGAAAAAGAACATGCAAAGAAAAAAGTATGGTTGAACATCTACAATGCTTCTGATAACTTCTTAAGCTCAACATATCAGCCATTACTTCAGAACTATGATGATCTTCTTAACCTTGATGTTGAATACATCGGTGGTGATGGACAGACAGAATCTAACATTACAAACCGTCTTGGAAATCCAAGCCAGTATGATGCGTTCGCAATCAACATGGTTAAGACAGACAACGCAGCTTCTTACACATCTTTATTGAATCAATAATAACAAAAAAGAAATGAAAAAGAGCAGATTATTGGGAAGAAGAAATTCTTCCCGATAACCTCTTTTTGAGTAAAAGAAAATAATAATACGTGTAAACAAAACAGGAGTAGAGAAGAATGGCAGATAAGAAAGAAGAAATCATCTTATCGATATGTGGCATGAGCAAGTCTTTCGGAAGAAACCGGGTTTTGGATCACATTAATTTAGATGTGAAAAAAGGAACGGTTATGGGACTGATGGGAGAAAATGGTGCTGGTAAATCTACGATGATGAAGTGCCTTTTCGGTACATATCAAAAAGATGAAGGAAAAATTTTCCTTGATGGAAAGGAAGTAAGTTTTTCAGGTCCAAAAGATGCACTGGAAAACGGAATCGCAATGGTTCACCAGGAATTGAACCAGTGCTTAGAAAGAAATGTAGTTGACAATCTATTCCTCGGACGCTATCCGCGCAACTCAATGGGAATCGTGGATGAGGGAAGAATGAAAAAAGAGGCTTCCGAGCTTTTTAGAAAACTTGGAATGACTGTCAACCTGACTCAACCGATGCGGAATATGTCCGTATCACAGCGGCAGATGTGTGAAATTGCAAAAGCGATTTCTTACAATGCAAAAGTAATCGTTCTCGATGAGCCAACATCCTCATTGACAGTTCAGGAAGTTGAAAAGCTGTTTGAGATGATGAATATGTTGAAAGAACAGGGAATTTCCTTAATTTATATTTCGCATAAAATGGATGAGATTTTCACGATTTGTGATGAAGTATCCGTACTACGGGATGGAAATCTTGTTATGACCAAACGGTCAGAAGACACAGATATGAATGAGCTGATCGCTGCGATGGTTGGACGTTCTCTTGAGAATCGTTTCCCGCCGGTAGACAATGAACCAAAAGAACCGATCTTGTCTATCCAGCATTTGTCAACGAAATTTGAGCCTCATTTGCAGGATATCTCCTTTGATGTAAAAAAAGGTGAAATTTTTGGATTGTACGGTTTGGTAGGAGCAGGACGTACAGAGCTTTTGGAGACAATTTTCGGAATTAGAACCAGAGCGGCAGGACGTGTTTACTTTAACAACCATCTGATGAACTTCGGAAGTGCAAAAGAAGCGATGGAGCATGGATTTGCGTTGATTACAGAGGAACGTAAGGCAAACGGATTGTTCTTAAAAGGAGATTTGACATTTAATACAACAATTGCAAATCTCAGTCAGTACAAATCCGGACAGTTGTTGTCTGACGCAAAGATGACAAAAGCGACTTCGAATGAGATTAAGATTATGCATACAAAATGTATGGGACCAGATGATATGATTTCAAGTTTGTCAGGAGGAAATCAGCAGAAAGTTATTTTTGGAAAATGGCTTGAACGTGAACCTCAAGTGTTTATGATGGATGAACCGACACGAGGAATTGATGTTGGTGCAAAATATGAAATCTATGAATTGATTATCAAAATGGCAAAGCAAGGAAAAACAATCATTGTTGTTTCGTCTGAAATGCCGGAGATTTTGGGAATCACAAACCGTATTGGTGTTATGTCTAATGGACATCTTGCGGGAATTGTTAATACAAAAGACACAAATCAGGAAGAGCTCTTAAGGCTCAGTGCAAAATACCTATAATGAGGGAGAATGATAGATATGGCTAATGGAAACAGTAAGATTCTTACGGAAGAGCAGGAGTTAAAGCTCCGCAAACCGATTGAGGATCATGTGGGTAAAATTCAGGAAAAAATTGACAGCCTCAGAGTAGATGGTACAGAAAAAGTTGTTCATCTTCAGGGCATTATAGACAGAATGAAAAAAGACCGAAGCCTTACAAAAGGGGAAAAAGAGAACCGGATTCAAGAGGCAAAACGGGAGCTGGAGAAAGCAAAAGCTGTTGAGGCAAAAAATAAAGATCAGATTTCAAAATTGATTTCAGAAGCAGAAGCTTACTTGAAAGAACATTTTAACAAAGATTACTACAATGCAGTTTTAGAAAGCTGTGCACAGCAAAAAGTACAGGCAAAAGAAAACTATAAAGCAAGACTTGTAGAATTGGAAAAAGAGCATCAGGGAATTGTTGCAAAACTTTCTGATCACAATGAAATTAAAGATGAGAAGTATGTTTACAAAAACCGCCTGTTTGATGCGAAGATTCAATATCAGAAAGAACTTCAGGAAATCAAAGACAGAAGACATGCAGCTTACAATTACAAATATCATTTGATTGATTTACTGCGTATGTCAAAATTCACTTTCCTGGAGACAAGAGCACAGAAATGGGAAAACTACAAATATACATTTAACCGCAGAGTATTTTTCTTACAAAACGGTTTGTATATTGCGATTATTTTAATCTTTATCATGTTATGTATTATTACTCCAATGGTAAAAGGTTCACCGTTACTTACTTACAACAACGTATTGAATATTTTACAGCAGGCTTCGCCTAGAATGTTCCTTGCACTTGGTGTAGCAGCATTGATTCTTCTTGCAGGTACTGACCTTTCTATCGGTCGTATGGTCGGAATGGGTATGACAACCGCAACAATTATCATGCACCAGGGTGTCAATACAGGTTCTGTATTCGGACATATTTTTGATTTTACAAAAATGCCGCTTGGAGCAAGAGTGATATTAGCACTTGTAATGTGTATTTTGTTATGTACAGTGTTTACAACAATTGCCGGTTTCTTTACCGCAAAATTCAAAATGCACCCATTTATTTCAACAATGGCAAACATGCTTGTAATCTTCGGTCTTGTTACATATGCGACAAAAGGTGTATCCTTTGGTGCGATTGAACCAGCGATTCCGAATATGGTAATTCCGAAAATCAATGGATTCCCAACAATTATCCTTTGGGCAGTGGCTGCAATCGTAATTGTATGGATCATTTGGAATAAGACAACATTTGGTAAAAACCTGTATGCAGTAGGTGGAAACCCAGAAGCAGCATCTGTTTCAGGTATTTCCGTATTCTGGGTAACAGTTGGTGCATTTGTTCTTGCAGGTGTTCTTTATGGATTTGGTTCATGGTTAGAATGTGTGAGAATGGTTGGTTCCGGTTCAGCGGCTTATGGACAGGGATGGGAGATGGATGCCATCGCAGCCTGCGTAGTAGGTGGTGTATCATTTACAGGTGGTATCGGTAAGATCTCAGGAGTTGTAGTTGGTGTATGTATCTTCACAGCACTTACATATTCTCTTACAATCCTTGGTATTGACACAAACCTTCAGTTCGTATTCTCAGGAATCATTATTCTTGTAGCAGTAACATTGGACTGTTTGAAATATGTTCAGAAAAAATAATTTTATTTTTACAAAAAGAGAGTCAGAAGCTATTCTGGCTCTTTATTTTGTTCGGGGTATGCATTGCATTTGAAGTGACATCTGATATAATAAAAATTACTATATAGACATGGAGAAGAAGGATATGAAAACATACACAGTACTTTTAGTAGACGATGAAGAAGATGTAATACAAGTCATTATGAAAAAGATCAACTGGGAAGGGCTTGGTTTTTCTGTGATCGGCTATGCGAACAACGGTGTAAAAGCGCTTGAGATGGTGGAAGAATACCAGCCGGATGTGGTGATGACGGATATTAAGATGCCATATATGGATGGCATGGAACTTGCACATCACATCAAAGAGGAGTTTCCGGCCACAAAACTGTTGATTTTCACCGGATTTGATGAATTTGAATATGCAAAAGAGGCGGTTCATTTAGAAGTTGAGGAGTACTTGTTAAAGCCGGTAAATTCAGTTGAACTGACCAATGTGTTTACGCAGATGAAGATAAAGCTTGATGAGGAGATCAGCGAGAAGAAAAACGTTCAGGTGCTGCAGAATTATTATCTGGAGTCTTTGCCACTTTTGCAGGTCAATTTTTATTCCACGCTGATAGAGGGAAGAATTCAGGCAGGGGAACTGCAGAAGTATCTTTCAGACTATCAGATCTCGTTGGAGGGACCTTGTTACTGTTGTCTTGTGATCCATACATCTTCAAGCAGGATACAGCAGGATGTGAATCCGTTGCTTTTATTTGCATCAGTTGAAAAACAGGCAAAAGAGCGCCTTGGAGAAGCTTGGAGAGGAAAGTGCTTTTCTTATTTGGGAAATAGTATTTTGCTCGTGCAGCTTCAGGATGAGCACGAGGTATCAAGGCTGACAGATGAGTGCGACCGGTTCTGCAGATATGTCAAGCGAATGGTCGGAGCTGTTGTGACTGTTGGGATTGGATTTGTCTGCGACAATATTTTGGACCTTGCACAGTCGTATGCAAGTGCAAGAGATGCGGTTTCATACCGCGCGATTTATGGGGCGTCAAGAGCAATCAATATCAAAGAGGTTGCGCCGCAGGAGGTAAGTGAACCGGATTTAAAGCAGGGGACAGATTCGTTTAATCAGCTGTTTAAGATGATTCGTTTGGGCACGGAAGAGGATATTGAAAAAGCGATTGATGAATACTTGGAGCAGATATCCTTTCAGAGAAAATCCTTACAGCAGCACTATATTTCAGTCATGGAACTGGTAAGTGAATTATATCGTTTCTCTGCAAATAACGAGATTGTGATGGATGAATTTTCCGGAGATATGAGAAAACTGTATGGAAGGCTTCTTGATATGGAGCCGCAGAGCTTTCGAAAATGGCTTTTGGATATAAGTTTCTCTTTCCGTGAGAGACTGTTAAATTCAAGAAGCAGATCGACAAAATCTTTTGTCTTAAAAGCACAGGAGTATGTTCGCAATCATTATGCAGATGAAGAGTTGTCTCTGGACAGCATCTGTAGAGAACTTGGAGTATCCAACTCTTATTTTTCTACAATTTTTAAGAAAGAGACCGGCAATTCTTTTATCGGGTATCTGACAGAGTATCGTATGGAGCAGGCTGCCCGTATGCTGATCGAGACGGGGGAAAAGAGTTATATCATAGCGAAAAAAGTAGGCTATACAGACCCGAATTATTTTAGTTATGTTTTTAAACGGCAGTTTCACACATCGCCGTCAAAATACAGAACGGAGTATATGGAACGTGAAAAATAAGTGTTTGGCATATTTGAAAAAAATAAAGCCGAAAGGGATACAATCAACCCTTATGATTGCCTTTTCTGTGGTGTCGATTTCTATCATGCTGATATTGGGGGTTGCACTCTATCTTCGATTTTCAGGGATTTCAAAAGATGAGATGGTTGGAAGCACACAAAAACTGATGGAACAGGCAAGTGAATATTTAGAAGACTATCTGGTGAGTATGAGACAGATCTCAGACACGGTTTATTATAATGTAATAAAAGAAAATGATTTTTCCAGTCAGGCTCAGAGTATTCAAAGTGGAATGAATCTTTTGTATGAAGTAAATGGAGACAATCTGCAGAGTATTGCTATCTATAATGACTATGGACGTCTGATGGCAGCGGAGCCTGTGGCGGCGGAGAAGGAAGATCCGGATGTCACAGAACAGGATTGGTATAAGAAGGCGATGGAGATTCAGGAAAATATGCACTTTTCAGTGCCGCATATCCAGAATCTGTTCGACGATGGCACGTTTCGGTATTATTGGGTGATTTCGCTGAGCCGGGCAGTGGAGATTACCGACAATGGAGTGTCGCGTATGGGAGTTCTGCTTGTAGATATGGATTACTCAGGAATTGCCCGCATGATGAAGCAGATCAATTCGGCAAACAAAGGACAATATTACTATCTGTGTGATGGAGACGGACAGATTATTTATCATCCGCAGCAGATACAGATTGCAGACGGAACAAGGAAGGAAAGCAGTCAATCTGTGGCAAAATATAAAGAAGGAGTGTATGACGAGGAATTTGAGGGAGAGCATCGAAAGGTTGTTGTAAATACAATCAGCTATACAGGCTGGAAGCTGGTTGGTGTAATTCCTCAGACGACCTTTGTTGACGGCACAATCGATATCCGGTATTTCATTGCCATGCTGATGCTTTTGATGGCGATGATGTTGATGATTATTAATCGTATTGTCTCTGTGAGGATTTCCAGCCCGATTCTGAAATTAAATCATTCTGTTATTGAATATGAAGCGGGAGAGAAACCGAAGATTTATATTGGAGGCTCCACGGAGATCAGGCATCTTGGAAACTCTATTCAGAACTCCTATGAGCAGATTGACATGCTTATGAAGAAAATCGTACTGGAGCAGAACGAACGGAGAAAAAGTGAATTGGATGCATTGCAAAGCCAGATTAATCCACATTTTCTCTACAATACGCTGGAGTCTATTACCTGGATGATTGAGGGGGAGCGAAATGACGAGGCATCGTTTATGATCACCCAGCTGGCAAGGCTTTTCAGAATCAGTCTTTCGAAAGGGCGTACGGTAATCAGTATCAAAGAAGAACTTCAGCATGCGCAAAGCTATATGAATATACAAAAAGTACGCTATAAGAACACGTTTTCAGTCATATTTGATGTACAACCTGAACTGTATGAGTATTGTATTGTAAAGCTGGTGCTGCAGCCGATTCTTGAAAATGCAATCAATTACGGTGTGGGTTCGATGGATGATTGTGGAGAAATCAAAGTGACAGGCCGCATGCAAGGAGAAAATATTATTCTTTCTGTTACAGACAATGGTCTTGGGATGACGGAGGAAGAAGTTGATTTGATCTTGACGGACAGTAAACGGATTCGCAAGCATGGTTCCGGTGTAGGGCTTGTGAATGTGAATAACCGAATACAGATTTTGTTCGGAAAAGAGTATGGTCTGGTTGTGGAGAGTGAACCAGATGAAGGGACGACAGTATCCATCTGTATTCCGGCAGTTTTGTACACGGAAGACAACCGGGAGGATCTTGAAAAAGGGCGTATGTTCCGAAAGGAAGAGACGGCAAAAGAAGTGCAGGTGAAACGAGATGATGAATAACAAAAAAGGATTTGTCCTGACAGAAGTGATTCTGATGATAATGGTCATCGGACTGGCGTTGATGATGATTTCGGGACAGAATAAAAAAGCACTGGATAAGGTTTCGGTAATTCTTGAAAATGCAGGAGACAGTCAATGGTCTGCTTTGAAGTATGGTCTGAAAATGGCGGCAGAGGAGGAGGGCATTGAACTTGCGGTTGTGGATGTAGAAGAAGGATTGGATGCAGAAGCTCAGAAAAAAGTTTTTGAACGTGAGATTGAGGATGGAGCGGATGCGTTGATCGTGCAGCCGGTGTTAGACAAGAATGATCAGGAGGTGCTGAAGAAGATTGAGAAGAGAGTACCGGTTATGCTTGTGGGTTATGAAGCGGAGAAAGGGGAAACAAGGTATGATCTTCCGGTTATAAAAGAAGACAATTATGAGATGGGACAAGCTTTGGCGGAAGAAATGCTCAAAGATTTTGAAGGAAATATAGAAGAGAAAAAAATAGGACTTCTTTTAGTGTCGACGGATTCCAATATGCTCAGCAGCCGAGAGTGTGGTTTTAAAGATGCGCTGGAAGATAAAAATGCCAATATTTTAGAGCTTTCTTTGGATTCGCTTTTAGACAGAGAGGAAAACACGGAATCGAAAGTGGATATTGTGATTGCTTTGGATGATAGCAATCTGACTGCAATTGGCGAATATTTGGCGAGCAGTCAGCCGCACGGAGAATTACTGTATGGAATAGGTCAGTCTACAGAAGCTATCTATTATCTTGATAAAGGGATTGCGGAGTGTGTTGTAGTTCCGGACGAGTTTAATGTTGGCTATCAGAGTCTGAGCGAAGTTGCAAGAAAGCTGGACCATTATTTTGAAAATATGAAGAAACAGACGGTATCATACTCGGTAATCCGAAAGGAGACGTTGTTCAGCAAAGAAAATCAAGAACTGCTTCTTACAATGAGCCAGTAGAGGAAAGGGGGAGAAAAGTGAGAAAGAAGAAAAAATGGTTGGTTGGGATGCTTGTCATCGTAAATGTATTTCTTTTGTTTGGCTGTGGAAAACGTCAGGAAACACGGGACGACAAGGTGCATATCGGGGTTACTTATTACAACCAAAGCGATACGTTTTTGAATGAGCTTCTTGCCCGGTTCAAGGAACAGTTGAAAAATCCCGAACATGAGGAGCTTGAGGCGACGGTTACGATATTAGATGCAGCGGGGTCACAGCGCACACAGGATGATCAGGTGAAGGAATTGATTGACATGGGGTGTGATGTGCTCTGTGTAAATTTGGTGGATCGGGCAGATCCGTCGGAAATTATAGACCTTGCCAGAGATCATGATGTTCCGATTATCTTTTTTAACCGGGAGCCGGTAGAGGAAGATCTAAGACAGTGGGATGAACTTTATTATGTGGGAGCAGAGGCGAAACAGTCCGGTGTGATGCAGGGAGAGCTTGCGGCTGAAGTAATACAGAAAAATACTCAGATTGACAAAAACAGAGATGGAAAGATCCAATATGTCGTATTGGAAGGGGAGGCAGGACATCAAGATTCAATCATCCGGACAGGAAATGCGGTTGATACGATAAAAAACAGTGGAATAGAGCTGGAAAAACTAAGCTATCAGATTGCAAATTGGAACCGTGTTCAGGCACAGAACAGGATGGAGCAGCTGATTAGCCAGTATCAGAACAAGATTGAACTTGTTCTTGCAAACAACGACGATATGGCGCTTGGAGCAATTGACGCTTACAAAAAGGCGAATTATACGGAATCGGCATGGCCGGTGTTTTTTGGGATTGACGGCACGGATGCCGGACTTAGAGCGCTTGCAGATTCAGAGCTGTCGGGAACAGTATATAATGATAAAGAAGGACAGGCAAAGGCGATGGCGAAGATGGTTGAGGCAATTGGAACAGACGAAGAGATTGCCGAGAAATATGTTTATCTGCCATATATAAAAGTGACAAGCGAGAATATTGGAGAATTTCTTGAGAAATAAAAAAGAATAAGGGGTATAAAAGAGCATGAAGACATTGACAAAAGATATGAAAATTTTTTCATATCGCACGGAACCTTTAAACGGCATGGAGGGAGATGACGGAGGTTTTTCGATAGAACTTTATGGAAATGGAAATCTAAGGTATTGTGTCTATCGCCTTTTTGATGACATCAGGCTGCTTCAGATGTTTAAAGTAAGTAAAGAGGCAGTGTACGATATTTACGGGATTATTGAGAAGGCGAGAAAACGCTTGGAGCAAGTGCCGCAAAAGTTGGACAATGGTTCGGAGGATGGAATGTTGAATGAATTTTTGTTTAGCGACTTCAGCTGGGTTACTGCGGTGAATATTCAAGAAGTATTTGTCAAAGGTATGATACTGACCAATTATCAGTATTATCAGCAATATAAAGAAAATATGAAACATGAAAATACAGTCTTAGGTGTGTTTAAGGAGATTTGCAAAGTATTGAAAAGTGCGGGAGTTGAGCTTTCTTTGGATTCCTGTGAGATTTGGAAAGACTGCAAATTAAAAGTGACATGGTAGACGAGTAAACAGATGAAAAGTATCATAGTGAACAATATAAAGGCACTCAGCGCAAATGATTGAGTGCCTTTGTATATTTGGATTTTAACCTAGAATCGAATATACTGCACACTATACGGAGGAAGTGTGAGTTCCCCATTTAATGTAATCTCCGTCTCTGTGATTAATTCTGTTCCGCTTCCGTTCAAATCGCCATGGCGAACTGTGTATTCCTGCTCCGATGCATTGACAGCAACGAGAATTCGTTCGTTGTCTGTCTTTCTCTCAAAAATAAGCTGGTGGTTTTGAATGACGATATTACGATAATCGCCGTTACAAAGTGCATCGCTTTTTTGGCGAAGCGAGATGAGATGGCAAAGCCAGTCTGTCAGTTCATTTGGCTTTGGCTCTTCAAAACACGGACGAAGTGCATAGTCGTTATCGGGAGCTTTCATCCCTTCTTCGCCCCATTCACTGCCGTAGTACAGGCAAGGAATGCCCGGCATTCCAAGTAAAATACCATATGCAATACGGATATGTTGTTTATTTTTTAAAATACTTGCAAGCCTTGTTACATCATGGTTATCTGCAAATGTCATCAAATGTTTTCCACGGTAAATGCACCATGGGTCTGCGCCAAACTGACGGTGCAGAGAGTGTGCGATTTCGAATAAATTCATATCATTTAAGCTGGAAAACAGTCCTTTGTAACATTCATAATTGGTACAGCTGTGCAGCATCTCGTCATTTACAATCAAATTGTAATCTCCGAACAGCACTTCTCCGATCAAAGCAAAATTCGGTTTTAATTCCTGACAAAAGCTACGGAGTCTTCTCATAAAGTTGTGGTCTAAACTGTAGGCAACGTCCAGACGAAGCCCGTCAATATCAAATTGTTCAATCCACTGTTTTACACACTCCAACAGATAATCGGAGACGGCAGGATTTTGTAGGTTGAGTTTGACAAGTTCAAAATGTCCTTCCCAGCCCTCGTACCAGAAGCCGTCCTGATAAGCACTGTCTCCGTCAAAATTCAGATAAAACCAGTCTTTGTATGGAGAGCCCCATTTCTTTTCTTTTACATCTTGAAAAGCCCAGAATCCACGTCCTACATGATTGAATACGCCGTCTAAGACGATACGGATTCCATTTTTGTGAAGGTGCTTGCAGACATCGGAAAAGTCTTCGTTTGTTCCAAGACGACAGTCGATTTTCAAAAAATCCCGTGTATCGTAGCCGTGGTTGTCAGATTCGAAAATCGGGTTCAGTAAAATTGCATTTACGCCAAGTGATGTCAAATAATCCGTCCATTCCATGAGCTTTCGGATACGGGGTGAGCAAACTCCGTCATTCTCGGTTGGTGCACCGCAAAATCCAATTGGATAAATTTGGTAAAAAACGCTTTCATAAGCCCACATAGTTGTAATTCCCTCCTCGGTGTTAGTATTTCCTAATGCTTATTTTATCATACGAAAAAGAGATTGTCGATTGCATAAAAAGAAGGAATTTTTATAAAGTTGACGAAAAAAGTAGGAATTTGAAAAATCATTGATTTTTGGAAAAAAGTAAGATATAATTCGCTAGAAATTAAAACGAAGTAAAGGGAGAGGAGAAACGAAAGATGATGAAAGAAACATATGAGACATTGGAGTTGGAGATTGTAAAGTTTGGAGTTGAAGATGTTATTTTGATGAGCAGATTGGATAATGACGGAGACGCTAATATGGGAGAAGATTTAGGTTAATCCGGTATTTCAAATCAGACAGAGGTATTCAACAATGAAGAAGAAAACAGGAATTATTTTGATTGTCGTTGTTTTGTTGTGTGTGGCAATAGCTGTTTTTGTGTATGGCAATAGCAAGGGAAATTCTGCAAATCAAGGAAACTCAAGTACGACACAAGATGGAACACAGACAGAGCAATTGAAAGAGGACGAGAAGTCAGATGAGGAAGAGAGTTCATCTGACGTAGAAAGTAATGTAGAACAGGATATCGAGGGAAACGTGGACACAGAGGATTTTGACAATGAAGCTACAGTTCCGGAAGATTGGTCAAAGTAATGAGAGAAGGAGAAAAAGAATGAGAAAAGTAGGAAAGAAAGCGTGGCTTGTATTACTGCTTGCGTTTCTAATGGTATTTGGAAGCAGTGGTTATGCGATGGCGGCGGAGCAAAGTTCGGTTGTTTCGACAGAGTCTATGGAGATTCGTACAGAGGGAAAAGTAGGGCTTCGTACGATTTCAGCGGTAGATAGAGCATATGTGGAACAATTGAAAAAAGAGGGAAAGACAGTGACTTATGGAACTGTTGCAGTTCCGGCTACCGTTTTGGAGGCAGTAAAGGGGGGACTGAAAATTGGCGGAAGTTATACTTATAAAAACAAAGTATACAAAGCATTGGATATTCCGGCAGAGAGAAACTGGGAGATTACAAAGGACAAGATTTATTTTACGGGAGTACTGACAGGGATCAGTGGAGCTGGATTTAATACAAGATATGCAGTGCGCTCATATATTAAGGTTGATGGAAACGTGACTTATGGAAATGTGTTGAAACAATCTTCTTATGCGACAGCGCAGGAAATGACTAGATCTGAGAAGATTGCAACAAGTCAGAAATCATGGGTTGCTAAAAATGTAATAGATGCGTGCGATGATGCAAAGAAAGTAACAAAAGATACATTGACGATTACATCAGCTAATTTACAAAATGGTAGTTATACAGTAAAAGATACACCACAAGTAAGAAACTACAAAAAAGTGATTGTAGACAGTTCTGTAAAGAATGGAAAAATTATTTTAGAAAATATTCGTGTGAGAGAACTGCAAGTTGCGACAAATGCAAGCTGTACGATTACAGCAAACAATGTGTCATTTGATAAGATCAGCAAAGGAGCGGCAGTAAGCCGTGCAACAGGAAATCTTGTACTGAATCTTGGAACAGGTTCAAACGTAACAGAACTGAGTGCGTCAAGCAATATGACAGTTACGGGTAATTTGAAAATTGCGAAAGTAACAGTTGCAGAAAAAGTAAGCGGTTTTGTGATGAACGTACCGGCAGAGAAACTGACAGTTGCAGAAAACGCGGCAGGTTCTACAATTGTTGTCAATAAGGAAGTAGAAGATGCAGTATTAAGCGGTAATAATTCTACAATTTCCGGAGATGGAAAGATTGATAAAGTAGAGGATAAAGGAAATAATACGGTGGATGTGGAGGTTGTAGAACAAGTTCCTACAAACAGCATCAAATCTGTGGTAGTACGTGGAATGAATCGTATGATTGTGACTTTGGAGAAAGCAACAGATGGGCCGCTTCAGATAGAAGACATGAATATTCTCTGCCATGGCGGAAAACCTATGACTATATTGAATGTTGAAACAGCAGATAATCAAGTTTATACGGTTACGACATCTTATTTTGCAAAAGATGATACATATACATTTTCGATTGGGTTGGGAAATGGAAAAATTATTCAAAAAGAATTTAGTTATAAAGTAGATTGCCCAACAGTGAGTGATGCAACTGTTTTAAGAAGAGAAGAAACGGTAGCGGAGTTGAATTTGTTTGACGTAGATGAAGGTGGATATGTCTATGTATATATTCTGGGACATACACAAGTTGGAAGAGCAGCAGATGAAATTTCTGTTGAGACTGTGAAAAAAGGGTATAAGCAGGAAATGAAAACAGGATTTAATCAAGTATTGATTAAAGGATTACAGAAAGATGTGAAATATCAATTATATTATGTTTTGGAATCATATGTTGGCGGAAGAACTTCTGATGTATTAGGACCGATTGAGGTTAGTGGAAAAGTGCAGGAAGACCCGAATCTTTCTAAAGAGTATAGAATTGAGTCTGTTGAAGAAAGCCCGAAAAATACAATCACAGTTGTGTTAAATAAGGCACCACAAGAGAGACTGACGTTGCAAAACTTTTCGTTTATTTGTCCGACAGGTTCTGGTATTACTATTGATAATGCACGATTAGAAGTCAGTGAAGACGGAAAAAGATATAAAATTATCATTCCGGAAAATTATGGGCATAAAGATAATCGTTATATAGCAAAAGTTACATTTGCCGATGGAACAGTAGCGACAAGTTCATTTATTGTAGAATATAATCCACCGCGTATTACAGAAGAAAAAGTAGAACGTATTTCTGCAACTAGAGTAAAATATACTTTTACATCTGATGAGAGTGGTTATCTTTATTATGGAACATATATCTGGAATGGAGAGAATGCTGCTTATAATAATACACCAAAAGGTGATGATTTGATTAGTGGAAAAAGAAAATCTACAAAGATTAAAATGAATGCAGGATTAAATACTGTAGAATTTGATTTTAATGGAACAGATAAAGACATCTTTGCGTTACATGTGGATGACAAAGGAAACTACGCAGGATATACAGCACGCAGTGTTATTCCAGCTTATGAACCTCCAGTAGTTCCGGAAGAGCCGAAAGTTGCAATTGAGTCGATTGTGTATAATAAAGCATGGTCTGACGATTGGGAAACTTATTTTGATGTTACATTTACAAAGGGACTTGATGACTTTCCAAATCAAAGATATATTAAAATTGAAGTGATTGAAGGGACATCTCCAGGAAACAGAATTATGTGGTTTAATACATTCAAAGATTCTGAACAAAAGCATCTTGAAATGTGTGCAAAAGTAAAATTTAATCCGGGAAAATATAAAATGCAAATGCAGGTAGTAGTAGAAGGAAAAACTTATACAGTAGAAAAAGAATTTACAATTAACTAATCGGAAAGGACTTGGAATAGTAGCCAAGTCCTTTTTCGGCAGGAAGGAGGAGCTATGCGTTACAAGATTGCAGATTGTATTACAGAATATGAACCGCATTATGAGATACTCCGGCAGAAGATGGAGTCGTACCGGTTTGAAGGGGAAGGAGAGGTGGAAATATTTCTGCAGCTTACGAAATCATTTTGCGAGGAGAAACAGAAAGAGCAGTCGCATCTCACAGAAGCACAGTGTGAATATATTTTTGCGGGTTCCGAATTTTATCGAAAATTTATTAGAAAAGGCGGAATGATGCTTCATGCTTCGGCAGTGGAGGTAGATGGAAAGGCATATCTTTTTTCGGCGGACAGCGGTACCGGAAAATCGACACATACAAAACAGTGGCAAAAGTATTTTGGTGAAGACAGGGCGTTGATTATTAATGATGATAAACCGGCGATTCGTAAAGAAAAATCCGGCTGGACAGTATATGGAACACCGTTTAGCGGGAAAACTGATGAGAATTTGAACCGTAAAGCAGTACTTCAAGGTATTTGCATGCTGGAGCGAGGAGAGCAAAATACAATTGAACGAATCGGGGTATGGGAGGCAATCCCGCTTTTGATGCGGCAGACAATCGTTCCAAGAAATGAAGAACTGGCAGGAGAACTATTGGAGATTTTAGACCAACTGCTTAGTGAAGTTCCTATTTACCGATTGAAATGTAATATTTCAGAAGAAGCAGTGTTGACAGCGTATGAGATGATGAGAGGAGAAGCAAATGAAGATTAGAGCAGGATTTATGATGCGAGAAGTGGCAGGGAAATTTGTAGCGGTTCCGGTTGGAGCCGGAGCAGGCGATTTTAAAGGAATGCTGCAAACGAACAAAACAGGGGCATTTCTCTGGAAATTATTGCAGCAAGAACAGACAAAAGAATCTTTGGTGAAAGCGATGCTTGAGCATTATGAGATGACAGAAGAGCAAGCGAATAAAGATGTGGAGACATTCACAAGTCAGCTGTTGAAAGAAGGAATTTTAGAAGCGTAAAGGTGGGCATGCGAAATGGTAAAAAAAATGGAGGAGATTCTCGCTGAGACGGGAGAACTTTTTACAACGGCGTCAGGTGTTAGTATGCTTCCGTGTATCCGCCCAAAGCGGGATATGCTGCATCTTGCAAAACCCAGACACCATATCAAAAAATATGACGTTCTCCTTTATAAAAGGAAGAATGGAACTTACATTCTTCACAGAGTGATGGAAGTGAAATCCGATAGTTATGTGTTATGTGGAGATAATCAATGGGTATTGGAGCATGGAATTACAGATGAACAGGTACTCGGTGTTCTGATAGGTTTTTATCGTGGGAAAAAATATATAGACTGTCAAAAGAACCACCTGTATCATTTTTATGTGAAACTATGGTGTTTTTCTCTTGGAATTCGCAGATGGTTTCTGAGAGGAATGAACTTGATGCGGAGAATTGGCGGGAAATTGCGAAAATCAAAGCAGAAACAGGAAAAATAGACTTGACATAAGCCCATAATAATAATATAATAAATCAGTATGAAAACAGAGGAAACAGTTTACACCAAAGCCCCGGAGTGGACTGATTCTATATAGTAAAGAAGACATTAATTTGATGAAATTTATTAGGAGGTCACCCAATGAAAACTTACATGGCTAATCCAGACAAGATTGAAAGAAAATGGTATGTAGTTGATGCAGAAGGATGCACATTAGGACGCTTAACTTCTGAGATCGCTAAAGTTTTAAGAGGAAAAAATAAACCGGAATATACACCACACATCGATACAGGTGATTACGTAGTTGTAATCAACGCTGAAAAAATTAAAGTAACAGGTAAAAAATTAGATCAGAAAATCTACTATCATCACTCAGACTATGTAGGAGGAATGAAAGAGACTACATTAAGAGAAATGATGGCTAAGAAACCTGAAAAAGTAATTGAACTTGCAGTTAAAGGAATGCTTCCAAAAGGACCTTTGGGAAGAGCAATGATCAAGAAACTTCATG
>OGFK01000939.1_pt1 | contig 21234 bp, 17 predicted proteins | sample 1570931 | NCBI WGS metagenome assembly OGFK01 (sample SAMEA2581935, study PRJEB24529) | metagenome | biome: Human gut stool | place: China | collected 2011
TCTGCGACCGCTACGGCGTGGACGCCATCCGCTACTTCCTGCTGCGTGAGATCCCGTTCGGCAACGACGGCATGTTCACCAACGAGGCCCTCATCAACCGCATCAACAGCGACCTGGCCAACGACCTGGGCAACCTGCTCAGCCGCACCGTCGCCATGTGCGAAAAGTATTTCGGCGGCACCGTCCGCAATGTGGCGGGCACCGAGGCCATCGATGCGGAGCTGGAAGGCCTGATCAACGGCCTGACCGCCAAAGTCACCGCCGACATGGACAACCTGACCATCCCGCAGGCGCTGATGGAGATCTTCACCGTCATCCAGCGCGCCAACAAATACATCGACGAGACTGCGCCCTGGGCATTGGCCAAGGACGAGGCCAACAAGGAGCGCCTGGAGAGTGTGCTCTATCACCTGTGCGAGGCACTGCGCGTGACCGGCATCCTGCTGAACGCTTACCTGCCTTCCACTGCCCCCAAGATGATGGATCAGCTGGGTCTGGACGCTTCTGCGCTCGACCTGACCAGGACCGTCTACGGCGCACAGGAGACCTACACCGTCCACAAGGGCGACGCGCTCTTCCCCCGCATCGATGTGGCCAAGGAGATTGCCCATCTGAAGGAAGAGGACGAGAAGCGCAAGGCCGCTGCCGAGGCTGCCAACAAGGCCAAAGCCGAGGCCGAAGCCGCCAAGAACGCCCCCGCTGCTGCGGAGGAGAGCGGCGTGGACTTCACCCACGAGCCGGAGATCGCATTCGATGACTTCTGCAAGGTGGAGCTGCGCGTGGCCGAAGTCCGTGCCTGCGAGAACCTGAAGGAGAGCAAGAAGCTGCTCCATCTGACCGTCTTCGACGGCGAGCGTGAGCGCTGCATCCTGTCCGGCATTGCCAAGTGGTTCAAGCCGGAAGACCTCATCGGCAAAAAGATCGGCATCGTGGCCAATCTGGCCCCCCGCCCGATGATGAAGAACAAGTATGTCAGCGAGGGCATGATCTTTGCTGCCGACACCGCTGACGGCGGCTGCTCCATCGCCTTCTACGGCGACGATGTCCCCGTGGGCAGCCGCATCCACTAAGAAAGGAAGATCATGTCTATCAATTCTGCTGTCCGCGCCACAAAGCTGGATAAGATCTTTGGCACACCCGTGTGCGCTGTGCTGCTGGCGATCCTCTGCAATGTCCTGTGGGGCTCGGCCTTTCCGTTCATAAAACTGGGCTACCGGCTGTTCTCCATCGACCCCGCTAACACGGCTTCCATCTTCTGCTTTGCGGGAGTGCGGTTCATGCTGGGCAGTGTGCTGGTGCTGCTGGGCAGCATCCTGCTGCAGGGACATGCGCCGCATTTCCCCCGGGGCAAGGTGGCGGCAGAGTGTTGTGCGCTGGGTCTGTGGCAGACCACCACGCAGTATGCGTTCTACTACATCGCCGTGGCGATGCTCACCGGTGCCTTTGGCGGCATCCTGAACAGCACCCAGAGTTTTTTAGGCGTCATCTTTGCCCACTTTATTTACGGCAATGCGGACCGCATGACCCCCGCCAAGACCCTGGGCTGCGTCATCGGCTTTGCAGGTGTGCTCATCGGCACCATCGGCAACCATGGCAGCGGCAGCGGCTGGGGCGTGTTCTGCATGATGGCAGCCACCGTCATCTTTACCCTGTCCGGCCCGTGGAACAAGTCGGTCACCAAAAAGGCTGATAGCTTTGCCGTCTGCTTTCTGAACCTGTTTGTGGGCGGTCTGGCGCTGTTTGTGCTGGGCACCGTTATGGGCGGTCGGCTGCATATACAAAGTGCGCTGGCGGTGCTGGTCATGCTGTATCTTGCCTTCATCTGCGGCGCAGGCTATATCCTGTGGGCGCTGCTGATGAAAAACAACCCGGTCAGCCGCATCGCGATCTTTGGTTTCGTCAATCCGGTGGTCAACGTGCTGCTCAGTGCGGTGCTCAACGGCGAACCGCTGTTCCGCTGGCAGTATCTGGCGGCGCTGCTGTTCGTGTGCGTGGGCATCTGGCTGGTAAACAAGGCCCCTGCCCAGAAGGAGAAGCTATGACCGGCCCCATCTTTGATACCCACGCCCATTACAGCGCCCATGCCTTCGATGCCGACCGCTTCGCCCTGCTGGACAGCCTGCCCGCAAAGGGCGTGGTCGGCGTCTGCGAGCAGGCCACCCACTCCGGGGATGCCCCCCGTGTGCTGGAGCTGGCCCACCGGTATCCGTGGGTCGTGGCCGCCATCGGCATCCATCCGGAAAGCCTGCTGGCCCCGGAGGACTGCGGCGCGGACGGCCCGGCCCCCACGGTGTCGGTCTACGGCGGCGACTGGGCCGCAGAGATGCGGGCGCTGGCCCCTTACTACGACGACCCGAAGGTGGTGGCCGTGGGCGAATGCGGGCTGGACTATCACTGGCCGGTGCCAAAGGACGCCCAGCTGGCCCTGTTTGAGGCCGAGATCCGGCTGGCGCTGGAACTGGACAAGCCCATCATCGTGCATGACCGCAACGCCCACGCCGATGTCTACGCTCTGCTGAAACGCTACCAGCCCAAGGGCATCGTGCACTGCTATTCCGGCAGTTCCGACGATGCGCTCTGGTTGGCAAAGCAGGGGCTCTATTTTGGCTTCGGCGGGGCCTGCACCTTCAAAGGGGCCAAACGGGCTGCCAAAGCCATCGCGGCCCTGCCGCTGGAACAGCTCGTTCTGGAAACGGACTGCCCCTACATGGCCCCGGAGCCTGTGCGCGGCACCCGCTGCGACAGCTCGCTCATCCGCTATGTGGGCGAATCCATCGCACAGGTCAAGGGAGTTTCCACCGAGGAAGTGTTCCGGCAGACCGCTGAGAATGCAAGGCGGGTCTACCAGTTGTAAAGTTTAATTCTGGATAACCTCTCAGTCATCGCTTCGCGATGCCAGCTCCCCTGGTAGGGGAGCCATTGGCAGGCCGGGTAAGTTCTGCTGTTCGCTTGGGCCCAATTGGGCGCAAAGCACCGGGCCCTGTCCTCATTGGCAGCGGCATTTGTATTACTGTTATGAATCTCGACAGCGGAGCCCGGTCGTTCCCGGAAGCGAAAAACTTCGCTCGTCCAGTACGACCGCTACCGACTCGCCAGTGGCTCCCCTATTTAGGGGAGCTGGCGCGAAGCGCCTGAGAGGTTGTACCCCATCATTTCACCTGCAAAAGCTGAATTTCATCTCAGCTTCTGTATAGATCAACTTTGAAAATCCAAACTGTTATAAGGAGATATCACTTATGAAAGCTCGTATTCCGCAGCACCGCGAATTCATCATCAACTTCCCCGACACTGTCGATCAGGCCAAGGCCAACGAGGGCTGGGCAAAGCTGCAGCAGATCGTCGAGGACTACAAGAAGGACCACAACGGTGCTTCCGTCTATGCACCCAGCTTCATCGAGGACTGCGAGCCTGCCGTCAAGAAGCTGCAGGAAGAGTATGGCTTCGAGTACACCGTTGAGTATGTGAAGTAAGTTCTGAGTTTTCAGTATACTGCATTAAAAAGGGCAGAGCGTTCCAGCCAGCTGGCTGGAACGCTCTGCTCTTTTGTTGCTTATTTCAGCTCCATATTGATGGACTTTTCCGTAAAGCCGTAGTTCCGGTACATCTCATACGCCTTTTTATTTCTGGCGTTCACCTGCAGCTCGATGGTGTCACATCCCTTTTCCGCCTTGAACTGCTTCACTTTTTCAAAGAACTGGTGGCCGATGCCTTTGCCTCTGTACGCTTCCTCCACCGCCATGGTACTGACGAACAAAACATCCTTTGTTACCTGCGCTGGGCCTTCCACATGGCGCTTGAAGACTTCCAGAACACCAACAACGATGCCGTCCGTCTCGGCAATATACCAGCTGTCCCCTTTCAGGAGCTCAGCAAACAACCCTTTTGTAATCAACGGACTAGCCGGTTTGTAGACATCCGGCCGCCACTCGACATGCATCTGCTGCACCTGATCCATAATCGCAGAAAATCGGTCATAATCCTGCATTTGCGGGGTACGGATCGTTATTTTCATCCCGTTTTCTCCTTGTTGTATCAAAAACACCCTGTCTGACACGGTTTCGGGTCCAGACAAGGCATTTTGAGTTTCTTTTCAGTTGTCCGCTTCCACCTTGCTGAGCAGGATGCGGTCGTTGTCCAGGGCCTTGCCCGCATTCTCACGGAACTTTTCGAGCAGGTCGTCCACGGTCATCCGGCTGCGCTCCTCGCCCTTGACGTCGAAGACGACACGGCCCGCATCCATCATCAGGGTGCGGTTGCCCAGCTCCAGTGCCTGGTGCATGTTGTGGGTGACCATCAGGCAGGTGATCTTCTTTTCCGCTACGATGCTCTGGGTCAGTTCCAGCACCTTTTCGGCGGTGGCGGGGTCCAGCGCGGCGGTGTGCTCGTCGAGCAGGAGCAGCTTCGGGGTAACAAGGGTCGCCATCAGCAGCGTCAGCGCCTGACGCTGTCCGCCGGAGAGCAGGCCCACCGGCTGCTTCATCCGGTCTTCCAGCCCCATATCCAGCAGAGCCAGCTTTTCGCGGAACAGGGCCTTATCCTTCCGGGAGATGCGGGAGAAGATGGCGTGGGGGGCCGTGCCAGCGCGGAGGTAGGCCAGTGCCAGATTCTCTTCGATGGTCATGTTCGGGGCGGTGCCCTTGAGCGGGTCCTGGAAGAGGTGGCCGATGACCCGGCTGCGCTCAAATTCCGGGGTGAAGGTGATGTCCTGCCCGCCCAGCGTGATGCTGCCCTCGTCGGCGATGAAGCCGCCTGTAATGGCGTTGAACAGGGTGGATTTGCCTGCACCGTTCGAGCCGACGATGGTGGCGAAGTCGCCTGCTTCCATCCGGAGGCTGACGCCATTCAGGGCCACCTTTTCATTGACCGTGCCGGGGTTGAAGGTCTTGTGCAGGTCGTTCAGTTCCAGCATTTCCATCTCAGACCACCTCCTTCTTCTGGGCCGCGTGCTTCCGCTTTTCAAAAGCCAGACGGTTCTGGATGGCCGGCATCGAGATGGCAATGGCCACGATGAGGGCTGACACCAGCTTCATGGCGGCCGCCGGGACATTGAAGCGCAGGGCCACCGCCACAATGAAGCGGTACAGACAGCTGCCGAACACGACGCCCAGCACCCGGCGCACCATGGTGCGCTTGCCCACCAGCGTTTCCCCGATGATGAGGGAGGCCAGCGCGATGGTCACCATGCCGGTGCCCACGTTGATATCGCAGCTCTTCTGGTACTGGGCCAGCAGACCGCCGGATAGGGCCGTCAGCGCACCGGAGATGCACAGGCCCACCGTAATGGTAAAGGCCGGATTGATGCTGGACGCCCGCACCATAGCGGCGTTGTCGCCGGTCGCCCGGATGGACAGGCCCAGCCGGGTGCCCAGAAATCCCACCATCCCGGCACCGGCCAGCGCGATGACCACCACGGCCAGCACCAGCTTATACCAGCCGCCCGTAAAGGCCAGCGCTGTTTTGGCCAGCGAGAAGACCGTGTCCGTCTTGACCAGCGACAGCGTGGACGAAAAGCCCATGACCGCCAGATTGATGGTATAAAGGCCGGTGTTCACGATGATGCCCGCCATGATGCTCTCGACGCCGAGGCGGGTCTGCAAAAAGGCTGTGATGAAACCGGAGCACACACCGGCCGCCATCGCCGCCAGCAGGGCCAGAAAGGGGTGGCCGGTCAGTGCGACCTGGCAGGCCACAGCGCAGCCCAGCGTGAAGCAGCCGTCGGTGGACAGGTCTGCAATATTCAGAATGGAATAGCTCAAGAACAGAGCCAGCGCAACGAGGGCGTAGATGCAGCCCAGTTCCAGCGCGGTCTGGATCACGTTGAGCGAAAAGATACTCGCCAGCATGGTGTGTACTCCTTTAGTTAGAATGTATTTATCCTCCCAAAGGGCAGGCTCTCCTTCCTACAACCTCTCCGTCTCACTTCGTTCGACAGCTCCCCTGGTAGGGGAGCCCTTGGCAAAGCGAAAAACGTTCTCTCTTCGCCAGAGCCTCTCCTACAAGGAGAGGTGGCATTGCAAAGCAATGCCGGAGAAGTTGCACAAACGGATAACCTACCCTTTGTGTCCGGCTGTTACCGATTTATCATTTCAGAAGTTCTCCTGCGTGGTCACTTGCACGATCTCGGTGCAGTAGGGCTTGAAGGCTTCCTTGATCATGTCCAAAGTCTTATCATCCATGCCCAATGCTGCGGCCGTCTCTGTATTGATGGTCACAATGCCGTTGTCGAAGGTCTGGTAAGGCAGGTCGGCGGTGGTCTTGCCCTCGCAGAGCAGCTCCACCACCATGTCTGCGGTGGCCTCGCCCAGCTGGACGTAATCGACGCCGTAGCCCACGAATGCACCATTCAGCGCGAAGCTGTCGGCACCAGTGAAGTGCAGGATCCCGGCATCGGTAAAGGTCTCGTAGATGGCCAGCTCCGCGGTCATCACGGTGTTGTCGGTCGGGGTGAACACGGCCTTGACCCCGGCTGCAACGAGGGCTTCGGCCGCCATCTGAACTTCGGCGGTGGTGGTGCCGTTCTTTTCAATGTACTGGATGCCCTTGCTGTCGCAGAACGCCTTGGCATCTGCGATGGCCTGCGTGGAAGAATCCTGGCTCAGGTCGTACAGCAGGCCGATGGTGTCAATATCCGGGTTGACGGCCAGGATGAGGTTCATGATGGCGTCGGTGTTCAGGGCATCGGAAGTGCCGGTGATGTTCTCCTCGCCGTCAAAACCGGCAGAGACCGGGTCGGTGACCGCAGAGTAGACAACAGGGATGTCGGTATCCTCGACCGAAGCCAGCATGGTGGCGGCGGTGGGGGTAGCCACGGCCACGATGACGTCCACGTCATCGGCCACAAGGTCGGCACCGATCTGGTTCAGGTTGGTCTGGTCGGCCTGCGCGTTGGCGTAGTAGTCGGCATAATCAAAGGTCACGCCCTTTTCCCTGCCCACCTCATCCAGACGGCTCTCAACCGAGGCGACGATCTGGTTCAAAGAGGCATGGTCCACATAGTTGACGATGCCCACCTTGAAGGTCTGGCCCGCTTCTGCCGACGACGCGGCAGCGCTGGAGGCGGTGCCGGAGGCAGCGGACGAGGCCGAGCCGCCGCAGCCGGTCAGGCTGAATGCAGAGACAGCGGCAGCGCCCAGAGCGGCCTTGAGGAAATTGCGGCGGGAGATCATGTTCATGGTTTTCATAGCGGTTGCTCCTTCCCTGGAGCGGGCGGCAGTAAAAAAGACCCGCTCCACTTGCGGAACGGGCCTTTTCATGGTAACAAAAGATCCCGTCCCTGTGTGTTCATCCACAAGGACAGGATCGAAAATACGATTCTGCGGTGCCACCTTGTTTGCTCTGCCCAAGCCAGCTGCTGGCTGCAGAGCCCCTCACGGAGAGCCAACACTCCCCTGCCCTGTAACGGAGGCTTCCGTCCCAAGCTACTGGAAAGCACTGGCTCTCGTTTGCCCGGCCCTCGGCGGCCCACGAAGTCCTGCCCCGCTCTCGCCCGTTTCCATCCTCCGGGCTCTCTAGCAGATGCGCTGTGCAGGTTCTCTTCCGCCTCATCGGTTTGATTGCATTATACACTTTATTTGTGTAAAGTCAAGAGGGAATTTTTCATCTGTGCAATGGTTCAGATGAATCCGGTTTTCGTTTCCTTGACTTTTCTTGACTTCTTTTGTGAAACAACGTACACTGTGTGCATTATAATTTTCCGAAAGAAGGTGTTCTTCACGAATCCGACCGAAAATACCCTGCTGCATGGGCCGGTGCGTCCGGCGCTGCTGCGGTACGCCCTGCCCATCATCCTGAGCATGGTGGCCACCCAGTTCTATTCGGTGGCCGATACCATGATCATCGGTCTGCGGCTGGATGCCGACGCGCTGGCGGCGGTCTCCAATGCTTCCACCATCCTGATGCTCTTTCTGTTCATCTCCGGCGGCATGGAGCTTGGCGGCGGCCTGCTGGTGGCAGCGGGCCGGCCCACGGCCACCCGGCAGGAGATGGCCGAACTGCTCTACAACCTGCTGTTCGTCGATCTTGTGCTGGCGCTGGGCCTGACCGCACTGGGCTTTTTCACCCTGCCCGCCCTGCTCCGGCTCATCCGGACGCCGGAGGAGATCCTGGCTGAGGCGGTGCTTTATGGGCGGGTGTATCTGGTCGGCCTCCCCTTTCTGATGCTCTATGACCTGACCAAAGAGTGCATCATGGGCTGCGGAGACTCGAAAACACCGCTCCGGGCCGTAGTCGCCACCAGCGTGATGAACATCGTGCTGGACCTGGCGCTCGTCGGCCCCTTCGGGGTCGCCGGTGCGGCCGGTGCTACCGCTGCCGCACAGATCGCCGGAGCGGGGTACATGCTGGCCCACCTACGCAAGACCGAACTGAGTCTGCCCTTCCGCCGGGAGATGCTCAAGGCAAGCTACGCGAAGGACATCTTCCGCCTTTCCGCCCCCAACTCCCTGCAGCAGGCCAGCGGCACCATCATCACGACGGTCAAACAGGGGCTTCTGGGCGGGCTGGGCGTCGCGGCCATCGCGGGCTTTTCCTGCGCGGGCAAGCTCTCCAGCCTGCTGATGATGCCGGTGTACGGTTTCGTGCAGTCCATCGTCTTTTTCATCGCCCAGAACACCACTGCCCAGCAGCCGGGCCGGGTGCATACCGGCCTGCGGGAGGGGCGGCGCATCCTGTTTTTCTACTCGCTGCTGGTGGCAGCGCTCTGCATCGGGCTGAACGGCCCGCTGCTTCGGCTCTTCACCACCGACGCTTCTGCCGCCGCCTACGGCTCCACCATGCTGGCCTTTGAGGGCATCTCGTATGTGTTCACCGCGCAGAAGCATCTGTGCGAGGCCCGGCTGCGCGGTGCCCAGAAGATGGGGCTGTATCTGGCCTCGAACCTGGGGCAGATCGGGCTGAATCTGGCCGCCTGCATTCTGCTGGTGCCTAGCATCGGCTTTTCGGGCTTCTGGCTGTCCACCTGGATCAGCGCCCCCGTCGGCCTTGCGCTGGCCGCGCTGCTGGCAAGGATCGGCGCAAAACAACAGAGCTAAAACAAAAAGCACAGTGCTTGTACTGTGCTTTCATTTATGATATACTGTTTTTGCAGCCATCTGGCTGACAGGCGCTGTCTGCAAATGCAGGTGGTCACGCTCCTCTCCCCGGCAAAGCGTTGGGGGGAACGCGTTCTTCTTTGCTTCCCCTGACGCAAATGCGGAAGGGGGGATGTTCTATGACGCTGAGTGAAGTGCTTCAGCTGCTCGCCGTGATCGGCGGTGCAGTTTTTGTGACGTTTCAGATTACATGGACGATTTCCAACAGCAAAAAGAAATGACCGCCTCTGCCCTACCAAAGCAAGCGGTCATTCTTTTTGACACCTGAGCCGAGGAGGAGCTGACCATTTTGCAGCCAGCGTCTTTCTCTATTTGTAGTATAGTAATTTTTTATCGTTTTGTCAAGCAGAAGAGGAACACAATGGAACCTTTGAAGATCCAACACATCACCCTGCCCCACCGGGCCGTGTTCGGCCCCATGGCAGGCTTCACCGATGCGCCCTGCCGCCGCCTGATGGCGCAGCACGGGGCCGGTTTCACAGTCAGTGAGATGGTGTCCAGCCGGGCGCTGGTCTACCACGACCACAAAACGGTCAGCCTGCTCAAGGCCGAACCCAACGGTGCCCCCTACGGCGTCCAGATCTTCGGCGAAGTGCCCCAGATCATGGGCGAAGCAGCCGCTGCCATCGAAGAATATGATTTTGATTTTCTGGACATCAACATGGGCTGCCCGGCTCCGAAGATCGTCTCCGGCGGCGCCGGCAGCAAACTGATGCTGGACCCCGACCTCTGCGGCAGGATCGTCGAGCAGGTAGTGGCGCACACCTCCCGGCCCGTCACGGTCAAGATGCGCAAAGGCTGGGACGCCGACCACGTCACCGCAGTCGAGTGCGCCAAGGCATGCGAACAGGCCGGTGCGGCCCTCATCGCAGTACACGCCCGGACGCGGGAGCAGATGTACACCCCCGGCATCGACCCGGAGATCATCGCCCGCGTAAAATCTGCTGTGCATGTGCCGGTGCTGGGCAACGGCGACATCCATTCGGCTGAAGACGCCGTCGCTCTGGTCAAAGAGACCGGCTGCGACGGTGTGATGATCGCCCGCGCAGCCCTGGGCGACCCGTGGCTGTTCGAGCGGGTGAACGCCGCGCTGGAGGGCACCCCGGCCCCCAAAGAGCCGAATCTGCAGGCCCGGATGAACGCCCTCCGCCGTCAGGTGGAGGAGATGGTGGAGCAGAAGGGCGAATTCGTCGCCATGCCCCAGGCCCGCGCCCAGACCATGCACTACATGAAAGGGCTGAAGGGGGCGGCCTCCCTGCGGCGGTACTGCTGCGAGCTGACTCATCTGGAAGACATCGACCGCCTCATCGAGGCAGTGTTCGACCAGCAGCGCAAAGCGGGGCTTGACCCGGACGACGAACGCGAGGTCCCGTTCCCCTGATCTTCCCGGACGATCCGGATTTTTTTGAAACAAGAGGTTCTCTGCCATGACTTCATCTCACAGCCCCCGGCTTCTGGGGCAAAAACAGAACAAATTCCTGCTCACGGTCTGCCTGTGTGCGCTGACGGCGGCGCTGATCTTCCTGCCGTTTTACCTTCTGGACGGCGGCTTTTTCCACTACGCCGGTGATTTCAACAGCCAGCAGATCAGTTTTTACCGCTACATGAACGGCTTCCTCAAGGGGCTGGGCTACCCGGACGGCGCAGGCAGTGTCCGCAACACCTTCTCCTGGGCCACCGACCTTGGCAGCGGGGCGCTGAACGCCTATTCCTTCTACCTGTACGGCTCGCCGTTCTTCTGGTTCTCGCTGCTCTTCCCCCAGCGGTGGCTCCCCTATCTCATGGTCCCGCTGCTGGTGCTCAAGTTCGCCGTGGCGGGCGGCGGCGCATACCTGTATCTGCGCCGTTACGTGAAAGACCAAAACTATGCCGTGCTGGGCGCGGTGCTCTATGCCTTTTCCGGCTGGGGGCTCTACAACATCTTCTTCAACCACTTCATTGATGTGCTGGCCCTCTTCCCGTGGATGCTCTGGGCGCTGGACGAGGCCGTCTACCATGGGCGGCACGGGCTGTTCGCGTTCTGGGTCGGCGTCAACCTGCTGAACAACTACTTCTTCTTTGTGGGGCAGGTGCTCTTCCTGCTCCTCTACTTCATCTGTAAAGTCAGCGCGGGGGATTTCAAGCTCACGCCCCGGCTGTTCGTCCATCTGGCCTTTGAAAGCCTCCTCGGTGTGGGGCTGGGGGCCGTCATCCTCTGGCCCGCCGTCCTCTCGCTGCTGCAGAACCCACGCACCATCGACCTGTCCTCCGGCTGGGGCTTTCTGACCTACGCAAAGCCCCAGCAGTACCTTGCCATCCTGCTGAGCTGGATTTTGCCGCCCGACTCACCCTATATGACCTCCATCTGGTCTGAGGGCGTCATCAAGTGGACGAGCATGACCGCCTATCTGCCCCTGTGCAGTCTGGCCGGTGCTCTGGCTTACTGGCGCGCCCGGCAGGGCGACAGCAAAAAGCGGATCATTGCCACCTGCGCTGTCTTTGCGCTGGTGCCGGTGCTGAACAGCGCCTTCTATGCCCTCAATTCCAGCTACTACGCCCGGTGGTTCTATATGCCGGTGCTCATCCTGGCCGCCATGACCATCAACGCACTGGAAGACCCCGCCGTCGAGCTGGACCGCCCGGCTCGGAACATCAGCGGGCTCGTCATTGCCACGCTGGCCTTTGCGCTGGTGCCGGTGCAGGATGCCAGCACCAAAGAATGGTCGCTGGGCGTCCTGCAAAATCCCGGCCAGTACGCTGCCGTGTTCGGCTTTGCTCTCATCGGGCTGCTGGTCTACCGCTGGGTCGCGCAGCGGTGGCGACAGGACAAGCGCCTGCCCCAGCGGATGCTGGCGGCAGTGCTGGCATTCAGCTGCCTGTTCGGCATCACCCACATCGGCATCGGCAAGTTCGGCCAGTGGAACACCGACAGCGACCTGGTGGAAGAGTACACCAGCGCCCTGGCCCTGAAGGAAGACCTGCCGGAGGGCGACTGGCGCATCGACACCTACAAGACCCACGACAACCTCGGCCTCTGGCTGGACAAGAGCTGCCTGCAATACTTCGGCAGCACCGCCGCCCCCAGCATCCTCAGCTTTTACCCGGCGCTGGGCGTCAAGCGGGACGTCCGCAGCCAGCCGGAGCTTTCCAACTATGCGCTGCGGGGCCTGCTGAGCGTGAAGTACCTCATCACCAAGCCCGACCGGCAGGCCGACTTCCTCGAAGAGGCCGATGAGGGCTGGGCCTATTACGACACGCTGGATGGCTACACCCTCTATGAAAACACCAACTACGTCCCCATGGGCTTCACCTACGACTACTACCTCACCGAGGACGATTACGAGTCCACCGTGACGGTCACCCGCTCCAATCTGCTGATGCGGGCGCTGGTGCTCTCCGATGCGGATGCCGCCGCATACGGCCAGTATTTGCAGCCGCTGCCCGCCGCTGAGCTGAACGACCTGACCTATGACCGCTACGTGCAGGATTGCGCCGACCGCCGGGCCTCGGCCTGTTCGGTGTTCCAGATGACCAATTCCGGCTTCCACGCTGAGATCACGCTGGACGCCCCGAACCTCGTCTTCTTCTCGGTGCCTTACGACGACGGCTTCACGGCCACGGTCAACGGCAAGGAGACCGACATCCTGCGGGTGGACGAGGGCCTGATGGCGGTGCTCTGCCCCGCCGGGGAAAACACCCTTGATTTTGTCTACCAGCCGGACGGCATCCAGTTGGGCAAGCCTGTCACGCTGCTTTCGCTCGTGGTCTTCGTATCCTACACCAGATATTTTGCCTGGGACGATCGGAAAAAACGGAAGCACTGAAGAAAAGGAGAGCGTTCGATGGAACAGCGTCATTGGAAGAAAGCCGGCATCACCACCTCCCTGCTGGGCTACGGCTGCATGCGCCTGCCCACCCTGCCGGACGGCCGCATCGACGAAGTGCGGGCCGAAGCCCTGCTGAACACCGCGCGGGACGCGGGCGTCAACTACTTTGACACCGCCTACCCCTACCACGGCGGCGAGAGCGAGCCGTTCGTGGGGCGGGTCATCGCAAAATGGCCCCGCGAGAGCTTTTATCTGGCCACCAAACTGCCCCTGTGGCAGTGCGATTCGCTGGAAAAAGCCCAGCAGATCTACCGCAGTCAGTTCGAGCGGCTGGGTGTGGACACCATTGATTTCTACCTGCTCCACTCCCTGCACCGGGCACGGTACGACAAGGCCAAGGCGCTGGGCATCGTGGACTGGCTCTGGGAGGAGAAGAAGGCCGGGCGCATCCGGAACTTCGGCTTCTCCTGCCACGACAACGCGGACGGGCTGGAACACATCCTGCGAGACCAGCCCTGGGATTTCTGCCAGCTGCAATACAACTACCTTGACACCGACGACCGCGCCGAGGAGATCGCGGGCGACCGCGGCTATGCGCTGACCGAAGAGCTGGGCATCCCGCTCATCATCATGGAGCCCATCAAGGGCGGCACACTGGCCAACCTTCCGCCGGACGCTGCGGCGCCGCTGACCGCCCTCGACCCCGCCGCCAGTGCGGCTTCCTGGGCGCTGCGCTGGGTGGGCAGCCACAAAAACGTCCACCTGATCCTCTCCGGCATGAGCGCCGAGGAACAGCTGGCCGACAACCTTTCCACCTTTGCGCCCTTCCGCACCCTGAACGCGGCGGAAGATGCCGCTGTGGCCGAGACGGCCCGCATCCTGCACAGCCGCATCAAAATCGGCTGCACGGGCTGCCGGTACTGTATGCCCTGCCCCATGGGCGTGGACATCCCAGACAACTTCAGCATCTGGAACCGGCTGGGGATGTTCGGCCAGCCGGACGTCGTCCGGCACCAGTGGACCGCCCAATTCCCGGATGCCGAAAAGGCCAGCCACTGCGTCCGCTGCGGCAAGTGCGAGGCCGTCTGCCCCCAGCATCTGCCCATCCGCACCGCGCTGGCCCAGCTGCAAACGGAACTGGATGCACTTTGATCTTCCCGCAAGCAAAAAATACCGTGTCCCCGGCGTGGGGACACGGTATTTTTTTGCTTTTATAGTTTACCACTTCATGCCGATGGCATCCAGACGGCGGATGCGTTCCTCGGTCAGCTTCGGGTCATTTTCCGCGCGGGCCGTGCGCATCCGGCGGACCCAGTCGCCCAGACCAAAGCCATCTTCGCTGCGGTAGGTGGCCGACGGCAGCAGGTCGCCGTTGGCCTTGGCATAGGCCGCTGCATGTTCATAGGCCAGGTCCCACTTGGCTATGCGGGCGTCCCACTCCATGCCGATGCCGTCCAGCCGTTTCACATGCTCCGGCGTCACCTGGAAGGAATCGGGCCGGGTTTTGCGGGCAGCGCGGAGGTTGGACATCCAGACGCCCAGCCGGAACCCACCGGCCGTGACGTAATTGGAAGGCACCAGCAGGTTGCCATGCTCTTTGGCGTACCGGGAGGCTTCCTCAAAGTTGTGCTCCCAGTTCTTCTCCCGCAGGCTCTCCTTGCCGGAGGGTGCCGCACTCTGCTTGTGGGGCTTTTCGTCCTTGAGCAGCTCGTCCAGCTCGCGGCGGTGCACCTCACCCAGGCGCGGGTCGCCGGTGCGGCGGTACTGGCGCTGGCGGTAGAGCCAGCTGCCCAGCCAGATGCCGTTCTCGGTCTTATAATTCAGCGGGATCTCCAGGTCTCCGTGCTCTGCCCGATACTTCTGGGCCAGCTCGAAGCGCTCCCGCCAGGGGTCGTATTTGTCCCAGACCATCCCGATCTCGTCCAGCTGAGCCTTGCGTTCCGGCGTGACGCGGGCGCTGGAATTGTCCGGGTTCTGCCAGGCGTAGCGCTGGCGGGCGATCCATTTGCCCAGCAGGATGCCGTCCGGTGTGACATAATTGGAGGGCACTTCCAGATCCCCGAACTGCTCAGCGTACCGCTTAGCGGCCTCGAAGTTCTCCTGCCACTTGCGGACATTCCGGTTGACCCAGTTGATACCGATGGCTTCCAGCCGCTCGACCTGCTCCGGGGTCAGCTCGCCGTTCTTATAGGCGCTGCGCTGGCTGCTGAGCCAGACGCCCAGCGCGAAGCCATCCGGCGTAACGTACTTGATGGGTGCTTCGAGGTCTTTGTGTTCGAGATAATAGCGGGCGGCTGCGGCGTAGCTCTGCTCCCACAGGTCGGTGGAAGCGTTCCACACCATGCCGATGCTCTCCAGCCGCTCGATGCGGGCGCGGCTCAGGTTGCCGCTGACGTAGCGCTGGCGGTTATAGACGATCCACTCGCCCAGGGCAAAGCCGCTGCGGTCGCGGTAGCGCACCGGCACCAGCAGGTCGCCGTGGTCGTCGCGGTACTTCTGCGCCGAGGCAAAGGCCTTTTCCCAGGCCAGCTCCGAGCGTTGCTTCCAACCGATGTTCAGCTTGTCCAGCCGGGCGATGCGGTCTGCATCCAGACGGCCCGGCTTCTGCCCGGCCCGGACCTGGCGCTGCGTTTCCAGCCAGCGGCCCAGAGGCAGGCCGTCCTCGGTCAGATAGTTATAGGGCAGTTGTAAATTGCCCCGCTCTGCGGCCACAGCCGCCGCTGCATAAAAAGCCTCCCACCGGGCTTCCAGTTCCTTTTTCAGGCGGCAGTACAGGTGATAGCTCTGGCGCATGGGCTTCTGCTGCTGGAAGCCGGGGTGTTCGCTGCCTGCGCGGAGCATAGCGGTGGTGCATTCCTTTTGCAGCACACGGCCATTGCCCAGACCGTCGAACCGGGCGGTCAGGTCGAACACCGGGATGGGCTTGCGGCCGCAGGCCACCAACGCCCGGCAGAGCATCTGGCGGAATCGGCCTGCCTCGCCGGTCTCGCGGACCAGAATGGCACCCGCCAGCCCCTCAATGGGCTGCTGGACGCCCGGCGAGTTGACGCAGAACAGCACCTTCGGCCCCGTTTCGGTGGAGGTGCAGAACTGTTTTACCGCCTCGGCGTCGCGCAGGCAGTCGCACTCGGCACGGTAGAAATGGGCATTCGGATCCACGGTGCGGAGGAACGCTTCCAGCTGCTCCTGCACCTCGTCGAGGTAGTCCTCCGACTCAAAGATGGCCAGATAGCGGCCCTGGGTGTCGGTCAGGACGCGGGGCATCAGGGCGATGGGGTTCTCGGCCTGCCGCACCGACCAGTTGATCTCATCGTATTGTGCGCTCAGCGCGTTGGTCTGCGCGGGCAGGTGCAGGTTCTTGATCCGGGCGCGGAGCAGGTTCATCTGCCCTTCCTGCGGCCAGAGCATCGCGGCGTAGTTCGACGGCACCGGCAGGGTGCCCAGCGCCATTCCCTCGCCGACCGTCATCCGGGAGACGACCGTCCCCTCGAAGAGTTCCGCGGCCGCCTGGCATTTCTGGTCGGTGCTGTTGGGCACTGTCAGGCCCAGCAGCTTTGCCTCCGGGCACAGACGGAGCAGCCGCTGGGCCGATTTGGCCCAGCAGGCCGCCGTCATCTCATGGTAGCAGTCGAAGATCAGGTAATCCGGCTTGCGTGAGGCCAGCCGGACCCACTCCTCGGCCGACGCCTCGGCCAGCACACCACAGTCGCAGAAGATGAGGTTCTCCGGCAGCACACCGTCGTTGTAGCGGCGGACATCCTCCCTGCGCAGGGTCAGCCGCGCCGCACCGTACACCAGCCAGATGAACGACGCCTGCGGATGGTCCGCGATGAGCAGCCATGCAATGCAGCTCTTGCCCGTGCCGGTGGCATGTTCCACTGCTGCTTTTCCGTTTTGTTCCAACGCAGCGGCAACCTTTGCATACGCCTCCGCGTTGACCTTGTTCAAACTGATCGGCATCGTTTTTCTACCTCCAGGATCGATCTTCTTGCAAAGAATTTTTCTTATAAATCTATTATGGCAAAAAGCACTTTCTTGTCAAGCATTCCCGGAAAAAAAGAAGATTTCGGATAAAAAATGCGATATTTTTTTCCTTATTTTTTGGTCATCCCAACCAACTTCCGGCATAGCTTCGGGCATCCTCAAAACGAAACACCGCACAACCGCCGAACGCAGCCCTCCCACAACACCCTGTTTTTCCGCAGCACAGCGCCTCTGCCTGCGAAATGTTCCGTCGCCCCGGAAGCAGCTGCAAACACAAAGACCGCCTGCCGAACATTTCCTTCAGCAGACGGTCTTCAGTTGCGCCAGCAGGAGTCGAACCTACGATGGGGGAGTCAAAGTCCCCTGCCTTACCGCTTGGCGATGGCGCATTGTCGTAAGTATAAGTATAGTAGAATGTTCCCCATTTGTCAAGCAAAAACATCGTTGACAAAACCGGCCCGGTCCCTTATGATAAAAGAAAAACGAAAGGGGGATGGTCTATGGGCCCCTGGTATTATGAGGTTGTCAGCTTTGACGGCGACTACGTCAACCTGCGCCGCACCGACATCGCCAGCGACGAGCTGAACCCCGTTGCGCTGGCGCTCCTGCCGCCGGAGATTGAGGTCGGCAGCAAGATCAAGTGCGAATACTTCCAGTACGAGATCATCGGCTGAACGCAGAAGAACGCCCGGAGTGCAGATCGTGCGCTCCGGGCGTCCGTTTTTGCTCTTCAGTTGCGGTAGCAGCGGTCCTGCCCGACGAGCCAGTCCTCACACAGGCGCTGAGCCTCCTCCACGCTGCGGCTGACACAGTGGAACAATGCACCGTGGAGTGAGCAGTAGGAGTAGCGGACTTTGGGCACCCCATTGGGATCTCGGAATTTTTCACAGCGTTCCTGTCCGGGCATCAGATAAAGTTGTTCCATAAAGCCACAGCTCTCCTTTGTTTCATCTTGGGTGTGCCGTGCACACGCTGTGTCCTATTGTAGCACTTCCCGCCGCCGGGCGCTATTCGCTGTTTCCACAAAAAACCGGACGGAACTTCGGGGCTTCTTCCCTCTTGACAATTCCAGATCTTGTGATAAGAAGCAAGCCGCAGCTTCTTTCCCTCTTGTAAAATCCGGCCAAAACGGTTATGATAGAACCAAATAAAAAACAAAGGAGCATCAACCTATGCGTGCTTATGAGCGACTGTTAAAATATGCCCGCGTTTACACCACCTCTGACCCCAATTCCGGCACCCATCCCTCTGCCGAGCGGGAGTTCGACCTGGCCCATATCCTTGTGGAGGATCTGAAGGCCATCGGCATCGAGGACGCCTTTGTAGATGAGCACTGCTACGTCTACGGCACCCTCCCCGCCACCCCCGGCTGCGAGGACAAGCCCGCGCTGGGCCTCATCGCCCACATGGACACCGCACCGGACGCTTCCGGTGAGAACGTGAACCCCATCCTGCACGAGAACTACGATGGCCGCGACGTCACCCTGCCCGCCACCGGCATGGTCATGAAGGTCTCCACCTTCCCCTTCCTGAAAGACCTGAAGGGCGAGACCCTCATCACCACCGACGGCACCACGCTGCTGGGTGCCGACGACAAGGCCGGTGTGGCGGAGATCCTGACCGCCGCCGAGACTCTCATCGCCGAGGGCCGCCCCCACGGCAAGCTCTGCATCGCCTTTACCCCCGATGAGGAGATCGGCGAGGGCGCTTCCCTGTTCGACATCCCCGGCTTTGGGGCCGACTTTGCCTATACCGTCGATGGCGGCGATGTGGGCGGCATCGAGTACGAGAACTTCAACGCCGCCAGCGCCACCGTCACGGTCCACGGCTTCTCGGTCCACCCCGGCTCCGCGAAGGACGCGATGATCAACGCCTCCAACGTGGCCATGGAGTTTCATCAGGCCCTGCCCGTCATGGCCCGCCCGGAGACCACCGAGGGCCGTCAGGGCTTCTACCACCTGTGCCAGATGTACGGCGATGTGACCGAGGCCAAGCTCGGCTACATCCTCCGCGATCACGATGCAGGCAAGCTCCAGTTCAAGAAGGACAACCTTCTGCACATTGCCTGCTACCTGAACGGCAAGTACGGCGACGGCACCGTGGAAGTGGAGATCAAGGACAGCTACCGCAACATGATCGAGAAGATCAAGCCGCACTTCCACCTGGTCGAGAACGCCCGCAAGGCCATCGAAAAGGCCGGTCTGACCCCGGAGGAAGTCCCCGTCCGCGGCGGCACCGACGGTGCCGTCCTGAGCTGGAAGGGCCTCCCCTGCCCGAATCTGGGCACCGGCGGCTTCAACTTCCACGGCGTGTGCGAGTGCACCACCGTCGAGCGGATGGACAAGGCGGCCGAAGTCCTGCTGAATATCGTGGAGATCTACAGCAAGTAAATACAGAGACAGCAAAAAAGGAAGAGCGGCGGTGTCGCTCTTCCTTTTTGTTTGTCAGCCCACGTTGATATGCCCCACCGGCAGGATCTTGCGCTTGTTGTCACCGGGCTTGACCGTCAGGCTGATGGCCAGCGAGACCGGGCCCACGCGGCCCATGAACATGACCAGCATGTACAGCAGCTTGGCCCCGACATTCAGCTGGCTGGTAACGCCCACCGACAGGCCCACCGTGCCAAATGCCGAGCAGGACTCAAAGATAGCGTCGATGACTGACACGGCATCCGAGGTGTTGTAGTAGACCACCACCGCCGAGCCCAGCGATGCCACGATGCCCAGCATGATGATAGTCAGTGCGCGGTAAACGGTCTTGGATTCGATGTGGTGCTCGGCGATCACACAGTCGTCGCGGCCCTCCGCCACGCTGCGGATGGTCAGGATCAGCACAGCAAATGTCGTCACCTTGACGCCGCCGCCCGTCGATCCCGGTGCCGCACCGATGAACTGCAACACGCTCATCAGGAGCTTGGTGACCGGCCCGCAGGCTGCCAGGTCGATGGTGTTCATGCCCGCCGTACGGGTCGAGACCGACTGGAAGAGTGACGCCATCACCTTGCCCGGAACTGACAGCCCGCCCATGGTGGCCGGGTTCGACCACTCCATCAGACAAATGAGCGCCGCGCCGCCGACCCACAGAATGGCCGAGAACGCCAGCACGACCTTCGCGTGGAGGGACAGGCGGCGTTTTTTGCGAAATTCGCCCAGCTCCACCCAGACCATGAAGCCCAGACCGCCTGCCATGATGAGGAACATGACGACAGCCTGCACGTAATAGTTGTTGACATACGGCGCCAGCGACGAATACGGCCCGAACCGGCCAAACAGGTCAAAGCCCGCATTGCAGAACGCCGAGATGGCCGTGAAGATGCTGATCCAGACCCCTTCCAGCCCGAACTGCGGCACAAAGGCACATGCCAGCAGCACAATGCCAATGGCCTCGAACAGGAATGCCAGCCGGATGACAATCTTCAGCACCTCGGTCGCCTGCGAATAGCCGCTGGCCGAAACGCTCTCGCCCAGCAGCCGCAGGTCCCGGAAGCCCATCCGCCGCTTGGCCGCCAGTGCAAAAAAGCTGGTCAGCGTGACCAGGCCCAGACCGCCGACCTGGATGAGCAGCAGGATCACCACCTGCCCGAACATCGTGAACTGCGTCCACGTATCCCGCACGACGAGGCCCGTCACGCAGGTCGCGCTCGTTGCGGTGAACATCGCATCCACCACACCCAGCCGCCCATTGCGGCTGGCGATCGGCAACGTCAGCAGCAGCGTCCCCAGCGCGATCACCAGCACAAAGCTCCCGCAGATGATCTGTGTCGCATTGCTGCCCACCAGCCAACCTCTGGGGTGGTTCTTCTTTTTTCTGGTTTTTCCCATGAAGTGCTCCTTCTCCTGCACCGGCAGTCTCTGCGCTCCCGATGCAGCATCGTTCTTGCCTCCCCCCGTTCCGGGGTCAGCATCTCCCTTATAGGATACACCTTTTTTCTTTTTCGTTCAACTTGATTTTCTCTCCAACTTGCGGTATTATAATGAGGTATGGTTTTGTTTCTATACCTCAGCTGGATAGAGGGTTCGCCTCCTAAGAATTCGGTCAACCTGATACCTTGGGTGCAGAAGTGATTGCTCTAATCAAAAGCAAGACTGGGGATCGAGATTTTCCCAACAAATTTTGATGCAACAAGTTTAACACCGTTCCGGTTGCAACGCAGTCGGTCACTTCGGTGTGAAAATCGTTCTGTATATTCGTTTCCAAGTGCGTTGAATTTCAAAAAATCAACGATAATACATAATATGCCTCAGTAGCTTAGCTGGATAAAGCGCCTCCCTCCTAAGGTTGCGTTACAACGGCCACCTCAAAAAAAACTAAATAAGGGATTGCAGTTCGACTTTGATCGGGCTATAATCATATAT
>OGFK01000964.1_pt1 | contig 20793 bp, 33 predicted proteins | sample 1570931 | NCBI WGS metagenome assembly OGFK01 (sample SAMEA2581935, study PRJEB24529) | metagenome | biome: Human gut stool | place: China | collected 2011
TGAGCGTTTTAACGCCATGAATGTAGTCAGATTACCGCTATACGGGCAGAAACAAAGAAAACCTAAAGGTACTAGCGACAAAATGAAAAAGGCTGGCAGAACTCGAATGATGAAGTCTTGGGTTAAGTCTTTGGAATTGTTTAAGGATTACACCAAGCAAAGATTAAGTCAGCCGGAAGATGAAAGACAGGTTTACTTCTCAAGTGCTGATTTACACCGCCAATTTAAGTTTTACCTATATACAAAACAAAGCGTAGTTCGCAGTGGCCTGCTTGCGCCACCTAAAGATATTGTATGGCAAGGTCGCAGAGCTTTGATTTCTACATTTGATGAATTAACAGAATACTTTGGAAAAATTGAGGTAATGATAAATGAGCATAATAGCGGATTGGGAACGCCAAGAATTTAATAAATATGACCGTAGATGTTGTGCCGAAGATGCGTATAACGAGGCGGTAGAGCGTGAAATTGAGTGTATTGAAGAAGATATTGCTAACGGCGATAGCGAAGAACTCTGGAAGTTTAGCGAAAAAGCGTTTGAAAACGATGATTTTGTGAAAGCTATCGCACTTGGCACTGACTATGAAGAGATGCGAATTAAAATCTTGACCGCTATGGCAGAAGATAGATTAGAGCAATTAGAAAAGGATTACAAAAATGGATACATCCTTAATGATTAATCGTAAAGATAAAGACCGCTCTACTACTAAAGAGCGAGAGCAAAAACTTAATGAGTTCCAAGATTGGCTAGCGAGTGGAATTATCGACCCGCAAAGAGCAAAAGAAATCATTGAGCTTTATTACAAAGAAATGCCATTTTAGGTGAACAAAATGAAAATCTATCTAGATATTGAAACAATTCCAACACAAAGCAAAGAGCATCAAGAATTCGTGTGTGAAAACATTAAACCGCCTGCGAATTACAAAAACGAAGAAACGATTAATAAGTGGCTCGAAGAAAACAAAGAGCTTGCAGTTAATAAGACTTCTTTAGATGGTGCGTTTGGTGAAGTTGTGGTGATTAGTGCGGCAATCAACGATGACGAAGTTGTTACTTTTTATCGTAAAGATTGGCAAGTAAAAGACCGTGAGAAAGATATTCTGACACGGTTCAATAATTGGTTAAAAGAGCAAGCTAACCGATGTAAAACTGTTCCGGTGTTTATTGGACACAATGTAACGAGCTTTGACGGTTTGTTCTTGTGGCAACGCTGCATCATTAATGTCGTGAAACCATACTACAAGATGGATAAGCGAAACACTTACGACACGATGTGGGAATGGTGCGGATATAACCGAGAATCAAAACCTAGCCTTAATAAACTATGCCAAGTGCTTAATATCGAACAGAAAGGCGATATTGATGGTTCTAAGGTGTGGCAAGCGGTGCAAGATGGTCGTATTGATGAAGTCGCTGAATATTGCGCTAAAGATGTTGAGAGAGTTCGGGCGATTTATAAACGAATGAATTTTGAGGTGTAGAAATGGCTGATAAAAAACAATCGTTACAACGTAGAGCGTGGGACTTGTTAAGTGCGATTAACGTGAACGATAAAACAGAAACAAAAGGCACTGGAAAATATGCTCTAACTTACCTTTCTTGGGCTTGGGCTTGGGGAGTGCTTATGGAGCATTTTCCAGAAAGTGCTTACGAAATACACCAAGACAAAATTCTACCAGATGAATCTGTGATGGTATCGGTAACATTAACAATCAAAGATGGTGATGAGCAGTTTAGTCGCTTTATGTGGTTGCCTGTAATGGATCACCTGAATAGAGCTATTAAAAATCCAACCGCAACAGATATTAACAAGGCGATTATGCGATGCCTTGCGAAAACTATCGCAATGTGTGGACTTGGACATTACATTTACGCAGGCGAAGATTTGCCAGTGAGTGAAGAAACCCCAAAGACAAAATCACAAGAACACTCTCAAAAATCAACCCAGTAGAATGTGAATTCTATTCATCGTGAACAATATCACAAAGACGTTGAGAACTTGAGAAAGAGATTACTTAACAAGACAAAAGAGCAAATTGAAGAAGAAAAACTTTACGATAAATCTATCAACTGGCTAAAAGAAAACAATCTTCACGATTTGATTGATGAATATAACTTAATGTACAACGACTTTTTATTAAATTTGATATAAGGAAATGAGCTAATGGCTAGTTTAAATAAATGCCTATTTATCGGCAACCTAACAGCAGACCCTGAAATTAGAACAATGCCTAACGGTGAGCAAGTGGCTAACTTCTCTATTGCCTTAAACGAGAAATACAAGGCGAAAGATGGAAATATTGTAGAAAATGTTGAATACGTTCGCATTGTACTCTATCGCAGACTTGCTGAAATCGCAGGGCAATATCTTATCAAAGGTTCTCAAGTCTATATTGAGGGGCGATTAAAAACCCGTAAATGGCAAGATAGCAACGGACAAGACCGTTACACCACTGAAATTCAAGGCGATAACTTACAGATGTTAGGTGGTCGCTAAGATGAGCATAAACAAGCAAAACCAAGTAAAGCTAAACCAGAGCCATTAAGTGCGATGGCTGAACAAGATGATTTTTCAGATGGGATTCCATTCTAGGGGTTAATTATGAGTAAATTTATTAAATTGACAAATTTTAGAGCTGGTGATGGTGATTTAATTGTAAATGTAGATTTAATTAGAACTGTAACATCAGCACACAATGACTGCTCAATTGTTAAGTTTTCAGACGAGCATAATGTGGCAGTAAAGGAAACGCCAGAGCGTATTTTAAAAATGATTGAGGCCGCCAAATAAGGCGGTTTTCTTTTGGGTAAATTATGAATAAAGAAACAGAACACGAATTAGCGGAATTACACGAGAAAGAACGGAGTTTAGAAAAAGCTTTGGAGCTTGTGCGTGAGAAAATCCGTGAGTTAGTTAATTATACAGATAAGAACAAGGAGCAGAAATGACAACAACAGGAGATATTCTAAATGAGCGAAAAAATACGCATGGCGATTTTGAAAAGGGTGCGCAAGATTTTGCGCAACTAATGCGCCCAGTTGTCGAAAAATGGTTAGCTGGTGCAATTAGTAATGTTAATTTTTATGGTTTAACAATGGCTAATGCAAAACAGGTGAGAATCTTGAATGGAGATTCAAGCCATGCCGATCATTATATTGATGCCGCAAATTATTTCACCCTTGCCGGTGGGCTTTATAAGGCAAGCAATAATGAAACCAAATACGCTATGAAGACGGCATCGCATTGTGCGGATGGCGTGAGAATGAATGAGATTAATGTAAGCATCCCTTATTCGTTGTTTAAATGCATCTTTTATTGTTTTGTATCTGAGCATCTTAAAACAACATGTGGTACAGCTAAATTTGCAATAAGAACAGTAAAAGAATACTGGATTTTACTCGATGGAGAAAGCCGAGAGGATATTGTTTCTCTTTGTAAATCTCCTAACAATGCTAAATTAGCTCTACAAGAAATACAAAATTTTGAAGAGTGGGCAATCAAAAATCGCAACGCAAAACGAGATTGCAATATTTCTCGACAACTTGTTGATGTTTTGCCAGTGGTTAATCTTGGCGATACAAAGCAGTAAATCAATATTTAACAAATCCAATAGGCGTTCCAAGTGAGCGCCTTTTGTTTTAATGGAGAAAATATGGATAAAATTATAGATTGGCTAGTCTATTTATTGACTGGAGCTTTTATTATTGCAATGGCTGGAGCTGGAATAGGATTATTTCTTGGCGTTGCGTGGAAAGCATTTCGCTGGGTGATTGGATAAGATATTGAAAAGAATTGATTTACATTGACACCGCTTATACTTCGGATTAAGATCCCCTATATCCAAGCCGTTTCTAACGGCTTTTTTTATACCCAAAATTCACAGGAGAACAAAATGACAACACTTACCTATCAAGATTTATGTAAACAACAGCAACAATACAACGGCATTCTAATTGAACGCAGAGCAACATTAAGAGAGCAAATCAGACAGCTTAGAGTTGCGCTGGCGATGGATTTAGGACTACTTGAAAGAACCTACAAAAAACAACTTAATGACCCAGCACCGACAGAACCTTATGTAAAAATAACTGATTGCGATGGTGCTCCAAGCGATGCGCACCAACTTAAAGCCGAATATGATTGTTTACACAATCCGAATATCACGTTTGGATTAACATTAGCACTGGAAGATGGCCCAACAACCTACCCCAAAAAACCAGTTAGCCTTGTTATCACAGCTTACTATATTTCAGAAAATTGCGTAAGATTTGTTTTTCCTAACATTGACGGCACACCTTCTTTTGGCGTGAATATTGATGACGATGAGCAAAGTAAGTTTGCTCAGGTTGTTGAAGCCTATAAACAGCTTGTAATGAAAACTTTTACAATTTAATTTGACACCCACCGCTCAATCATTTAGGATATTCTCACTTTCAACAGAAAGTCGGGATCGCAGTCCTGAATGTACAGAGCGGTGAAAAATGATAGTCGCTCAAAGCGGCTTTTTTTATAGCCGAAAATCAGAAAATCATACCTTTAAAAGGTATCCCCAAATTGGGGAACCCTTTCAAAAGGCAGGTTCAAATTGAACCACCCTTTAAAGTAGTCAATGATGAGCTGATTGGGAGGATCGAAAGATCCGCCGTTACTCTGTACACGGTACTGCGAATCTCAGTCAGTTCATCACCAGTTTCGCAGCTTGTGATGAGTTTTAGAAAACTTGTACAGAGAAACGAAAAATGACTACATTAACTTTCCAAAACACTACTCTTTCGGTTATCAACCAACACAACCAAACTTACTTTACAGCAAATGATCTAGGCTTGGCATTAGGCTATGTAGATGCAATCCGTTCAGTAAAACAAATCTACGACCGCAACGCAGACGAATTTACCCCAGAAATGACCGCACTTGTGGAAATGCAAACCGCAGGCGGACTACAAAAAGTGCGTATTTTCTCACTGCGTGGCGCACACCTAATTGCAATGTTTGCTCGCACCAAAATAGCTAAAGAGTTCAGAAAATGGGTTCTTGATGTTTTAGATAAAGAGGTAAGAAAATCGACCGCACTTTTACCAAATACAATTACACCAGAACAACAACAGGCGATCCAATCAGCAGTACAACAAGCACACCATAGAACAGGTTTACACTGGCAAGAAATCTACCGCCAGTTAAAATCTACTTTCAAGGTTGCTAAATACGACCAAATTCCACAAAGCCAATTCGGAAATGCGATGGCGTTCATTATGAACTTGCAACCTATTGCACTTCCACCAGCAGAAGAAAGATTTACTTTCGATTTAACGAAAGAAGAAATCTCAAATCTTACCCTATTGTTATTCTCGCACGGTCAGATGAATTGGTTATTGGGAAAACTGGTTAAACCGTTAGAGGTAATTGGATCGTCATATAGTCCGACAGTTTACGGACACCACACAGAATATAAGCGTTTCTATGATAAATCTTTGCCAGTGGCTAGAAAGCTTATAGAACCGCTTAAACAAGCCCATAGAGCCGATTTTGAACATTTGCTATATCGTTTATCGGCTAACTAAAATAATTCGTTACAACCGCTCTTATGGGCGGTTTTTTATTGGAGCTTTTATGGATAAAATAAAACTATCAGATAAAGCAGAAAAAGAGATTGTGAACGCTGCCAAGATGGCATCACTTGCAACATATACAGAGAATAGTCAGAATTTAATGACTATAGAGGAAATTGCTCTGTATCTAAATAAGTCATATACTTACACAGCGAAATTTATCGTCACCAAAGGCGACTTCCCACAGTCTAGATATTTTTTAGATGAAAATGAACGCCCTCGATATGTTGCCGGTGAAGTGGTGAAATGGGCGAAACGATACGCAAAACGCCTACAATAGATTTTCTCGCTACGCCAATATTACGCCAAGATAAACCTATCTATTTGTTATTCCTATCAAATAAGGTGCAAGCTAGTCGCACCATTTACCCTAAACACAGCCCCGCGAAACCACTCGCGGGGTTTTGCTTTTCCTAGTGTTTTCAAGGCTTTTCAGCCCTTTTACTTATCGCCACTAATCAGATTTAATTGTCTTTAACCGCATTTTTTAGTAACAAGTTTAGTAACAAGGTGATAAACTTCGAAAAATCTTGTTACTAAAACTAAGGAAAAATGATGCCTCGTGTTACTAAACCGCTCACAAATACCGAAGTAGATAAAGCGAAAACAAAGGATAAAGAATACAATCTAAGTGATGGTAACGGTCTTTTTTTACGCATTAAGCCTACTGGTGCTAAGACTTGGATTTTTAATTATTATCACCCAGTAACAAATAAGCGCACATCTTTTACTATTGGAACTTATCCAGCTATAACACTTGCGCAAGCTCGCCAAAAACGCGAAGAATATCGCGCCCTACTTGCTCAAAGCATCGATCCGCAAGAATACACAAAAGAACAAGAACTAATTAAAAGCGGCCAGAACGACAATACTTTCTATAAAGTCGCTTTACTTTGGAAAGAAAAAAGAAGTAAAGAAATTGAGCCTATGACAATGGAAAAGAATTGGGCAAGATTAGAAAATTATCTATTCCCTACTCTTGGAAATTATCCTATTGATGAGATTACTTCCCCTTTACTGATTAAAACTGTTCGTCAATTAAATGAAAAAGGTTTCAATGATACGCTGCATCGTTTATTAAACCTCGCTAATCAGATTTTAAATTATGCGGTAACAATCGGCTTGATTTCGTTTAATTCTTGCTTGAAAGCATCTGATGCTTACCATAAAGAGCCTCAAAAACATCACCCAGCAATCAAACCGGAAGAACTACCGAAACTATTACAAGACTTCAAAAATTCAAACAGGGATTATCTGACAAAGGTTTTGTTCCGCTGGCAATTACTTTCTATGGTTCGTCCGGCTGAGGCGGTTTCTGTTGAATGGTCTGAAATTGATTTCGATAAGAAATTATGGACTATCCCAGCAATCAAAATGAAAAAAACAAGACAAGGGCAATTTCCTCACATTGTTCCGCTTTCATCTTTAATGCTTAAGATTTTAGAAGAATTGAAACCTATAACAGGTGATGACAAATTCGTATTTTCTCACTATCACAAACCTAACCAATCGGCCAGTAAAGAACTAATAGCTAACGCATTGAGAAAAATAGGTTACAAAGGGATTCAAGATGCTCACGGATTGAGATCGATAGCTAGAACGTTTTTAGAAGATCGGCAAATTGATTTCCGTATTGCTGAAAGTTGTCTTGCTCATAGCATTGGGAATAAAACAAGTCAGGCGTATAACCGTTACGATTATGTAGAACTCCGCCGCCCTGTGATGCAATTATGGAGTGATTTTGTGGAGCAATGCGAAAAAGAAAACGTGTGAATGAGCGGCGTGTAAAAAATATTACAAAAATTGGTTCACCTGTTCACTCTGCCAATTTAAGCTTTTATTTCATATAGTTACGGGTGAATGGGTGAACATTATTGTTCACCCTAATTGTTCACCTTTAAGAGAAAAGCATAAAAAAAGGGGCTTTCGCCCCTATTTCCTAGTTTATGAATTGAACTCATCTTTGAACTCTTCATAGTTTTTGAAGTGAACATTGGAGCGATATCCATATTTTCCCTTAATCTTAGAGAACTCAAATTTATTTTTATGTTGAGCAAATCCTTGCTTTAATGAATTTGAGAAATTTCTCAAAGTAAGGGCATTTTTGATGCCGCTCGCTTCAGCAAAGGCTAAGTATGCTGGATAAAGATGCGTTCTTGACTTATTGACTTGATTCGCATTTCCTATATACAAGCCGTCATTCTGTGGCGTAGTATAGAAATATCCGCAAAATTCGGTGATATGGTCGGATTCGCTTTTTATTTCCAAAGCCTCATCGCTTGTTTGTTGCTCTTTTAAAGCAGCCTTAGCGGTTTCTGGTTGTTCAAAGGTATGTATTAGTTTGTAAATAATACCCCCTACTTCCCCCTCAATCTTATCCATAAAATTAGGATCTCGCTCGTTTTCAGGTACTACTTTGTCAAAGTGAAAGATTACCCTTCTTCGCTCAATCCCACCGCTACGCTCTGTAAATCTAGTCGCCTCGTTATTAACGATTAAGACTACTGCCGGAATAACCGCTTTAAATTTAGTGCGGTGTTTTGGATCAATATTCACAGGGTCGCCCCCTGTAATACTTTTCAATCCACCACCATCACCACCATAACGCGATTGTTCAGGGCAAATTAGCAAAGTCTTGCCTACAAAACTTTCCCGCCCGCGTGGTTCATCTAAATCTATTAAGCGCCCGCTTTCTGTGTTCTGCTCGCCAGCTAATAACGTGGCAATATTAGCAAAAACAGATTTACCACTACCGCCATCGCCTGTTACTTCAAAGAATAATTGCCAGTCGTTGCGATTAGTTAAAACTGCGTATAAAGCCGCTAGAATAGATTTCTTTTTGCTTTCTTTACCACCGCTTACGAACTCTAACCATTTATCAAAATATGGCGTATTTTGCGCTGAATTTAGATATTCATGCGGAATATAAGACATTAGCCAATTTTCCCGATAATGGGGCAAGAACTCTAACGTAGTGCGGTTTAAAGTGCCGTTATTGAAAGCAATCAATTCTTGCGCCTGTGTTCCCATTTTTGGCGATTGGATTTTGATTGTATCAATAATGCTTTCTATTGAACGCGCGCTATAATTGAAGTCCTGTTCATCAAAGAAAGTTACTGCATTATCTAAGAACTCAAATTTATCTACTAACTGCCAGCTTATGCCGTCATAGCGATATAATTCTCGGTCTTTTGGGTTTAATGCTAAATCCATATTTAGCCACTTCGTCAAGGCTCGCGCCTTCTTATTTACTCCGTCATTTTCTTTCAGTTTTTCGGGCTGCGCTAATTGCGTTGCTAAATCAGCGGTCTTTTTATCGGTTCGCAAGCGTTGAATGTAAGAGCTTAAATCCTCTTTCACTTGCGCTGCTGCATCAATGAGTTTCACTTCTCTAGCCGAAGTGTTTTTTGCTAAATTCTGACAAATTGCGGTGATTTCCTCCTGTTTTAATTCGCCATATTGAGCAATCTTCACTAACTGCTGATCTTCTTTAGCTATACGCGTTGAAGAAATATTTCTTAATTGATTCTCGCCTAGAATGACTGGTTTTTGCTTGCTTTCTAAGCCTTCCACTAATAGGCATAATGTTTGCCATTCTTCGCCTTTTCCGTTATCCCATGCTTGCCATGCTTTAGAGCCAGCTAGCACAAATAAATCGGAATAAGGTTCATGCGGTTGATCCGCAAGATGCGGAGCATTAATTAATCGAGCCATTATTCACCCCTTTAAGTACTCCGTTTTCAATATCATTGATGCGGTCAGCGACTACTTTTTGGAAGTATGTAAGAGTTTCAACTAAAGAAATTACAATGCTATTTTTCAGCAATCCATCAATGATTTCATCATTGGTTAAACTTGCTACTATTTCTTCTGGATTAAATGAAGGCGGATTCGGTGCTAGTTGTAATAAATGCTTATTAGCTGCTAACAGTTCATCGTGTAGATTTCGCAAGATAAAGAGTTTTTCAGAAGGATAACTCTCAAAAATTTCTGCTAACGTTACGATTGTTTCACCTAGATAAGGTAAAGGCAAATAAATAGCATCCCCCTCTTTCTTTTCACAATTCATCTGACAAAGCATAATCGCTTTCAATTCGACCGCACTTAAATTTGAGTAGTCTAATTTTTCATTCATATCCATCTTATTTGCCCTCGCTAACGATTAATTTTTGTTTTTCAATATTTTCAATTTGTAACTGCTCAATCTGCTCTACAACTTCAACAAGCTTATTGATTAAGTAGTTATTTGCTTGATTAAAGCCTTTTAACGCTCCGTACTTATCATTAAGTTCCGCACCTTGCGACTTAGCCATTTCATTAAGTAACTTTGAGCCAGCTTTTAATCTAATTACTAAATCAGCTAGTTCATTACGGAATTTCACTTTGTGATGAAACTCGTCCGGATAAACTTCAAGGCATCGTTTGTTACTATCAAGGATTAGTTGAAATTGGCGCGAAAGTTGAGAATATTTCGTCATTAACGGATTGAATGGCTCTTTACCTTTAACTTTTCTTTTTAATGTTTGTTTACGCATTTACTTTTCCCCTTCTGATTGTCGCTGCTTTCTTAATTTGCTCGATTGATACCTCTAGCCCTTTGTAGTGTCCTGTGTGTAGATAATCCTCTGCGAAGGCTAAGAATTGTCTAATACGTTTACAGGCTTTCTCTAGTTGCTCCGGTGTCGGTGTGTATGGCTCTTTGAATGATTTGATTTTTTTAGATTTCATTATTGCCACCCTCCCAAAGTACATTCACTGCGTCTTTAGTCCGCACAATCAGATCTCGCACCGCCCAAAGTGAATCGCTTAATGCTTTCTCCCTTGTGTTGTTATCCACCATAAGCAAAATGGCTTCCGCTTGGGCAAGATTTTTTGTGATTTCGTCCATTGCGTCTAATTGCTTCATCATTTGCCCCCTTTCGTGAAGTAAAAATCTACTTTTGAGGATTGATCAGCTTGCTCTAAATAATCATCAACCACAGATAAGGCGGTTTTGATAATTTCTTCATTTGTATAAAAGCCGTCTAAATCCATATCCCCGCCATCGTTCCGAATTAATGCCAAAATCGCTTTTGCTTTATGGATAGAACTATGAAGTTTGCCCACTTGGGTCATCGGAATGGCGCAATGTGTAGGAATTTTGTTAGTCATGAGCCACCTCCGCGAAAGAGATTGAAGGGAAAGTATTTGCTGATAAGGCGCTAGCGTTTTGAAGATTGATTCTTCCAGCAAGCACTAAGACGAACTCGCGGGCAAGCTTAGCGCGTGCGTTGCGTTCGCTATCAGCGGTAATACGGATTTTTTGAAGGTGATTTGATAAATCAGTACGGCGAATAGCCGCGAAGATGAATTGATACATTTGCGTAAGTTCCATATGTTTGTTTTCAGGAACTACCGCTAGACTTTCCACGGTCGGGCGGTAGAACGTAACAAGGTGGAAAACTGCCACATATGGAAGACAGCCCGTCATAGACGGCTCATTACGCTCTACCATTGAGAGAATGATCGGATTTATATGTAAAACAAAATCCGCATATTCTTTTGGTGTGCGAATGTTACGAACAAAAAAAGCACGGTTCTGTGGCGTGCTGTCGTTCGCCATATGTAAATAGTTCAGCTTTCCACGGCTGGCAATCACTTTTTCTGATTGCGTGTTCATGATGCCAAAATTAACTGTGGTTTGTAAAGCGATTTCAATCAAAAATAACTTGAAAAATATTTCATATTGTTTACAATATATATGATTTAAATTCATGGTAATTTTCTTCATGTTTTAAGTCCTCGTATTGATGATTTTAAGATTTACCTTTTGAGAGATTCTTAAGGTTGAATACGCCGCTTGGGAGAGCCTTGCGGCGTTTGTCTTTTCTATTGCTTAAAATGCGCATCAATAACTTGATTTATTTGCGCTGGTGAAATGGGATATTCATCAAGAAGTTTCCCTTTAGCTTGTTGTGCTGCTAGTTTTTGGTTGTATAAACTGGCAACTCTTTCCACCTGTTCCGCATTAGCAAGACTATAGCGGGTAAACAGTTTCCCAGTCTGACTAACCTCTCGTTCTCGGTTCAATTCAATCTCTAAAATTCGCTCAATCTCATTAACCTCATTACGAGCATTTAGGAAATGAACGTTAAAATAACTTTCTTTTTCACTAATACCTGTTTTCGGTTTTAAAATAAGTTCTTTAGCGATTGTCATTAGTCTTGTAGTCATTATTTCCTCCATTAATTAAGCACGTGCCGCTTTTTGTTCTTCAATCCATTGATTCACTTCATCTAAATCCCAGCGGACAAAGTTTTGTGAAAAGCGGATTGGTTGAGGGAATTTTTTAGCTTTTACAAGCTCATTGAGTTTGGTGCGACCAAAGCCAACAATATGGCAAGCGATTTCACCGGAGATTAGTTTCTGATTTGGATTTAATTTTAGATTTAGCTTTTGAGCTTCGTTCATGTTAATAACCTCTGTATTTTTTCGTTTAACTAAACCGAGCTACTCAATAACTCGATCGGTCGTGTAGCGCTACGAGGCCATTATCTATATTTTTTTAGATGGGTCAGAAAACTGAACAAATGAACTAGTTCAATGAACAAATGAACTTATTTGAGTATTTTTTTGAACAGTTTTGAGGTGTAAAAAAAAGCCGGTATTAACCGGCTCTCTTTATTGATTTAAGTATTTTTTTATAGTATTTTTTGATGGAATTTTTCCCTTTTTATATTTGTGGTTTAGCGCTGAATGTAGTTTGCTATAACTTGGTATTTTCCCATCATCAAGTAACTCTGGATCTATAATTAGCTCGATAAAATATGCCAACCTCTCTTCGTTGATTCCTTCTGGCAAATCTGCATCATATTCCATAACTTTATTTAATTCCGATTCTTTTGATTCAGGAGCCGACAGTTCTATTTCTCCATCTACTTTATTTTCAGGTCTCTTTATTTTAATTAGCTCTCTATTTACAAGGTTGTTTAATTGAGATAAAAGGATATAAGTGTTATGAATTGGAACGTCCAAATAACCATGCTCAAAAGAAAAACGCAGCGCAAATTTTGTTTCAGGTTCACCATCCTCATTACCTAAAAAATGATACATTAAGTTATCGCTCATAGTAATTTTCTTTTCACTTTCATTTATTGTTCTGGCTGGAATTTGAACAAATCCTTCAAACTCAAGCATAAAGAAGTAGTCTATACCTTTTTTCGAATCTGCACCGCGTCTATAGATAGCTCCAAAGCGTGTTTTTTTTTCTTCCTCAGTAAAAAAATCTATATTGTAATCATCTACACTAAAAAAATTGCTATGAACATTCCTCGAAAAGTCGTAATTAATAAAAGACTCTAATTCAAAAATTTCACCGAACTCGGTTTTAATTAGAGAGTTTCCTGCCCCCCTTATTTTCTCTAGTCTTATATACAGATTAAGGTCGCCATTTCTTGCGAGATGGTAAATTTTATCAACATCTAAACCGAATGAGACTTCCAATTTTTCAATATTTCTATCGCTAAGAACAAGATATTTGTAACTAATACTCATAAACGCCCCTTTCGCATTTATTCCTTATTTGAGAGAGCGCACCAGCAAAGTAAGGTTCTTTGTTTTCGGGGATCAGCCTAGATGCGCTATATTTGGTTGGTTTTTAGGAAATGTTAGCCGTTCGCTATATTCTTTGGTTCAAAGGGCTTGAAGTTTGTTTAGTAAAGGCGGATAATTGAATTGCCTTTAGAAACTCCCCTTTGAGTGATAAAGATTATTACATACGACTTTAATTTAAGCCATCGTTCGCGCGGTGGCTTTTCTGTTCCTAAAACTCTAATTATTAATCAATAAAGCCGATTAATTTTTGTTCATTATAGCAAATTTAATTATAAAGTTTAACTACGTTTAGTTACGGCTCTTTTATCTCTAATCTATTGATATTATAATAATTATGTTACATTTTAATTTGAAGTGTAACAGGGATTCCCAGTGAATTGGGAATGTTAATTGAAATCGATAGTTGATTGTCAAATAGTCAAATTTTAAAGCTCTAATCCCCACGTTGTGAAACGCGGGATTTTTTTTTACCTAACGTTTGCTATTTCCGTTTAACTTTCTTCATTTCTTTGAGTTGCTTAGCGGCTATAAAGTAAATCGTTTCCAGTGCGTCCATGTTGGGACTGTTCGGTCTGTTGTTTATTTCTCTTTTTGCTGCATCGCATTTACATTGAAGAATGTAGATAACTTCGTCCAGTGGATAAGGTTCATTGTCATCATACAAGCTAATAAAAGTGAAAAGTGCGGTAGATTTCTTATAGTGTTTCACTGCCGCTATTAGTAAGTTCTGTTTTGCCTCTTTACATCTAATCATATATCCAATCCGTTAAATTCTTCTAGTGCCTGTTTGTGTTCGTCTGATAGTTCGAAAATTAAATCACCGTATTCAAGCTGATAAGTGCCGAAAGACATCAGGAAAGCGACTGCTGGGTCTATTTTGTTTGCGGCCTTCTTCTTGTTCGGTTTAATATTGGCGTTCGCATCAGTTTCCATAACTACATTTGATAAAGCCCACGCAAGCACCGGATCGCCGTTGTGTTCTATCATCTGTCTGTTTATTAAAACTTCCGCACTTTTTGCCACTGGGCTAAATCGTTGGTATGTTTGCGGGAATGGTTCTACTTCAAGCCCCGCCGCTTGTAATTGTGTTCGTAAATGAGTTGCGTTCCACACATCAAAGCCTGTCATTTTGATATTGAAACGTTCAGCATCTTTCAGAATATCGTCTCTGATTTTGTCGTAGTCGATACAATCGCCCTCTGTCGCAATTAGCCAACCACTGCGCACCCAGTTTCGATACATTGCGCGGTTTTTATTTGCCACGTTATTAAGCTGAAATTCGGGAATGTAGTGCCGTGTAAGCAATCTAACTTTGTTTCCGTGTGGGAATGTATAACAAAGGCTTGTTAAGTCGTTGGTACTTGATAAATCCAGCCCTAAATAGCAATCTTGATGAAGTAAATCGCTTTCAGTGTACTTCCGTTCGCATTGCGCCCAGTTTCCATCACCTAGCCACGGCGTAGAGCCTTGACACCATACATTAAAGCGCTTAGTTAGCATTTCTACCCATTCGGACGGAATACCTCTAGCCTTCTTGATAGTGTTCTCAAAATCAAGGTAAGGAATGGATTTACCTATATTCGGATTTGCTTTTATCCAGTTCTCTTGATTGTCGATTTCGCCTTCTTCGTCTAACTCAAAAATCAACACAAATAGGCTTTCATTCTGCTCATTTCCTTCAAGGATTTGAGCGCAATAATCATAATGCTGTTTACAGGCTGAAATAACGTTACTTCCGGCTGTTGTAATAGCAAAGAGTAAACCTTCAGGGCGTGCGCCTTGCCCTAGCTCTAACGCGCTATATACGCTGTTGTCCGTGTGTAGGTGATATTCATCAACAATGGCTAAACTAGGGTTAGTTCCTTCAATCGTTGAGGATTTAGCGGCAAGCGGTCGCATAATGCTATTGTTCTTCGGATTGATTAGCTTGTGTTGTTGAATGTTAAGGCGCTTTTTCAATGGAGCTGAAAGTAAGCACATTTGACGAGCATCATCAAAAACAATCCTTGCTTGATCTCGGCTAACGGCTGCGGTGTATATATCCTGTTGTCCGCCTTCCATCACTAGAAACCAATTAGCTAAAACGGCTGCTATCGTTGATTTAGCGTTCTTTCTTGCTACTTGAACGTAAGCGGAGCGATATTTTCTTAATCCTGTGTCTTTACGCTTAAAGCCTAGAATGTTGGCAAAGAGAAAGACTTGCCAATCTGAAAGAATAATCGGCTGTCCGCGTAAGTGTCCTTTAACGTGCGGGCATAGTTTCGAGAAAGCTAAAAACTTATCAACCGCGCTTTTATCAAAGAAATAATCGGGATTGTTTAAATCGTTAAAATAACGATCTACGGCTTGTTTTATCTTCTTACAAGCCACTAACTCACCCGATTTGATTTTCTCTGCGTATGCGTGCCATATTTCCATATTTCGCCTACATTGTTAGGATTTCATCTAAGATATCGTTCTCATCTACTTCAATAGGATTTTTTCTGCGGCTTACAGGGTCGAAACCTAGCAAAGATGACATCTTGATCATCACTTTTTCGGCATCTGCTTTCGCTGACAACGCTGGATTTCTTGATTGAGTTCCTTGACTATTCACAATAATGAAGCCATTTTTGGCTAAATCCGCTACGGAATGACGCCAAATTGCGTAGTTTTCGCAATAAATTTCAAGGTTCGTTAAATCTTCTGCCTTAATATCGCCACGCTCTGAAAGTTGTTTAATTCGGCTTTTCCATTGGGTTTTAGCGATACCATCTAAAAAATCAGGGGTTTTATAGTTTCTTCTCTTACTCATACATTTCCTTATTTTCAAAAAAATTGCCTTGCGTAAAAATTGAGTTGGGAGGGCGGTTCCGTAGGATTGAGCCTTTCTTTTTGAAATTGCCCCCACCCAGTCAAATTCTGTTTAACCATTTGATTCTAAAACAAAACGCAAAATTGCTTTCTGTATAAGGTTAAACGTAACGCATTGATTCTGTTAAATAGACGGATTTCCGTCTTTCCCTCGCATTGTCATCATGACAACACCTCATTTCTTCGCACCAAATCCGCGTTGGTCTATCACTCTGGTTTTATAGCTGTGGCAATCACGACATAAAGACTGATGATTGCTTGCTACCCAGAACAACGGATCAGCCTGTCCGTTCTCTACTGGCTTAATATGGTCTATCACCGTTGCGGGTGTGTAGATTCCTTTCTCTAAACACATTACACAAAGCGGGTGAAAGCGTAAGTATTGCGCGCGGTACTTGCTCCACTTATGGTCATATCCTCGCGCGCTACTGCTTGCTCTTGTGTCTTTTGGCTTATGTTCTTCACATCTACCGGACTTTACTTTGTTTTTACAGTTAGGATAGCTGCATCGTCTTAGTGGTTGATAAGGCATATCGATTACTAAATTCTTAGTAAGCGCACGGCTCACGGTAAACATCCCATAGAGATTTAACAGTCATAGGGATAAGTGTTTGAGGGGCATCCGTTGTTATTTCTCGGTTACTGTATAAATGCCCGATATACATTAAGCAGCCCACTTTTATAGCTGGGGTAAAAGGAACGGTGTTTTTTGTTTCTTCATCACCAAAGGTTTTGCCTATATGCTTTTGGCATACTTCAAAGGCCGCTACCTTATAGCTTTCGATTAAGTCATCATCTAAATCATGATCTACGTTTAAATGCTGCTTAATTTCTTCAAGCGTTAAATCAGTTTTTTCCATTGGTTACCTCTTTACAAATAAGTTGTAATTCCCTGTGTGATTCCTTGCTATCAATGATGCTGGTTATTTCTAAGTTGCGATTACCGTATTTCACGCGCATTGTGTTATCCACATTCGTTCCGTATCTAATACGGATTCGCACAATGTTTTCATTCGTTACGCTAGCACTAGCAAAGAACTCTCTACCCTGTAACGGTTCAACCGCTGCGCGTATATTCGCAACGGTTTTCCACTTACTTACAAATCCGCCATAATCATTAGTTTCGTTTACTTGTTTTTGTAAACTTATCGCCTTGTTATATTTACCGGCTCTAATCATTCTAGGCATCGTTCACCTCGTTTTCGTTTACGCTATCACCACGCTTAACTTCTACGGTTTGTTTCCATGCTTGACTAAATTCATCACCGCCAGCATAAGGCGGTAAACCTTCACGTCTGCGCACTTCGTTAGGTGACATTACGCCAGCTTTTATCGCCACATCATAGCTATTGAAACGTTCGTTTTGACTGGTGCGGAGTAAGTCGCTTGTGTCAAATTCGATTAAGTGCCGTTTCTTGCTATTGCTCGTTAAGTCAATCATTAAGGCATCTTTAAGCTGTTGTTCAAAGTTAGTTAGCCATGGGCGCAAGGTTTGTGATAAGAACGCTCTACTAGCCTCACTGAAATTCGCATAACTACTATTGGAATAATCTTGTAGGAAAATCGGGCTTATGTTGTAGATTCGGGCTATATCGGAAATTGTGAAGGTTCGACTTTGTAACCATTCGGCATCTTGGTTTGTCATGCCTAATTGTTTGTATTCCATTGAGCCTTCAAGGATTGGTGTTTTCCCCGCGTTCTTCGCGCCTTTGTAACGCTCTAAGGCTTTCACTGCTTTCTGTGCTTTCGCATCGTCTAACCATTCAGCCGTTGAGATTAATCCGCTTGCCATCAATCCGTTTTTCATGATTGCTGCACCGTGTCGTTGTTGTGCTAAGCCTAGCCCGATAGTTTCTCGGCAAACAGTCACAGGTGAACGCCCCATAAATCCATCAAGGGAACTATGGCGTAAATGTAAGATTTCATCTTGAAGATAGTTTCTAGTAACTCCGTTTAAGTCCGTTACTTGGTAAATATGTTCACCTGTTACTTTACGGAAGATATTTACTGCGCTCGGCTGGTAAGGTGTAAGGCTTACAGGTTCGCCCTTGTTATTCCATTCAATCACCGCATAAGCATTACCAGTTAGCAAACAATGGCGCATCATCGTATATTTAAACTGGTAAGGTGTTTGATTGCGGTTAGGCATTTCATTTAAAAGATATTCAACGGGGTGACGGTAGATTCTTTCTCGCCCATCTTCTTTCAATGCGTACAGATAACAAGGCATAGATGCTACCGACTCGGCAATCACTGTTACGGCGTTCATAACCGCTGGTAGAGCCTCTGCCGTTTGTGGGCTGACATATTCGCCCGCACCTGTATTGTTTACGCCCATGTAAGATAGGAATTCATCAATAGTGATTGGTTCGCTGCGTTGCTCTTTTCGTCTAAAAGGATTCCACATATTAAGCCTCCGATACATCAAGCCAGCGTTTTAAGATAGTGTTTGATTTACCCTGTGTTTGTTCTTTTGCTGCGGCCATTGAACGCTTAGCGATTTCTACGCTACTCTCTGGATAGGCTGGAACGCTTGTTACTGTAACCTCAAAGAGATCTGCTTTAATTACGTTTCTTTGATAAGGCTCTACATCAAAATTCCATTCTTCTTTAATCGCTCTGAATCCGAAAGACATCCCTGTAATATCACCGCGAGAAACGCTAACTAATAAATCTTTTCCGATTGTTGTATCGGGCGGAGTTAGTTCAAAGCGTAAGCCGGTTGAATCTTCTTCTAGCTTTAATGTTCCCGCACTTGTTCGACCTAGTAACTTGGTGTAGTCATGTTCAAAGAGTGCGCGCACATCTTCGCCACTCGCTAGGCTGTCACTGAAAGCTTTAGGCGCAAAGGATTCCACAAAATCACAGTAAAGCACTTGTGAAGGGCTATTCCATTTCACCGCATAACCTACTAGCTTTTGATTTTCTTCATCGGCTGAAAGTGTTGCGGAGCGGATTTCAAATTCTTTATTCATATTTCACCTATTAAGCAAAAAAAGGGGCTTTCGCCCCTCTATGATTTATGCTGTTGTCTCAATCACTTTGATAGCGTTTGAATCTACTACGCCACCGCCTAAATATTTATCGGTGTGTACTTTATAGAATCCCGGTTCGGTTAAGTTGTCTGGACGGGTTCGCACGCCTGTTTCGTGATCTACAATGAAATATCCGCGTTTGAAGTCACCGAAGGCAATTACTGCTTTATTTGCTCCGCCTGTCGGCATTGTTTCTAAGAAGTGGACTGGACGACCTAATAATGTTGCTGGGGCATCGGCTGTTAAACCATCGCGCCAGATATAATCGCCGTTTTTGTTTTTAAGTTTTTGTAATGCTGCTGCAATCGTTGATGACATCACCCAAACCGCATTTTTACGGTATTTGCTATGAAGTGTATAGAACGCATCGATTAAAGTATCTGCATCAATCTTCGCTACGCCTGCTACTTCAATTTTTTGAAGTTTGCCAAATTGTCGAGTTTTGTCATCTTCGGTTGTGCGTTGGTAGGTTAAGAAGCCTTTTGATTTCTTGTTACCATCACCGGAAGTTAAATCAGTTTCTTCTGTTTCTGTGAAGGTTTCAGAAATTTCATCAGTTAGCCAACCTAAAACATCAATGCTTGAGAAGTCTAAGATTTCTTGTGTAGTCTTAGGATAAGCATAGATTGAATTTAAAGCGATTGTTACTTCATGAAGTTTCGGGGTTGCTGTGCCGTTACGTGCTGTGCCTTCTGTGCCGTGTTCTACTGCTGCACCGCCAGCCGATACTAATTTTTTGTATTCTTTCGCTCCAACCGGTAAGCGTACTACGTTACAAAGTTGGCGCATTACGCTATCGTCTGTTAAGCGTTTCATTACATCTTTGTCTAACTGTGGGATAACTGAATATCCACCATCTTCACCGTTAGCCGTAGTTAAATTGCGAAGTTCACCAGTTTTCACATAATGGCGTAACTCATCATTTGAAAGTTGTTTCATGTTGCGTTGTTCTACCTGTTTAGTTTGAGCATCTAGGCTACGTTCTTCATCTGCTACGGTTTCATACTTGCTGATTTCATCTGTCATCTGTTTGACTAAATCTTTCAGCTACGGTTTCGTATTTACTGATCTCATCACTCAATTGTTTCACTAAATCTTTCAATTTATCAAAATCTACTGATTCAGTTTCATTCAATGAACGATTTTCTTTTTCTGCTTTTTCAAGCATTGAGCGCATTTCTGCGACTTTTTCCGCCTTTTGTTGGCGTAACTCAATTAATTTTTTAAACATACTTATCTTTTCCTTATGAAAATTTTTTAGTCTAAATTTAGACGACTTTTATTAAGTCAAAATATAATATATAGTGTTTTGATTATTAATTAAACACCTTATTTTTCAATAGTTTAGTTACGTTTGGATACGGTAAGTTAAAATTATTTGATTGCTTAAATTTTGAACAGATAGAGAGTAAATATTCTGTATTGAGATATTTTTTTTGTTTGGTGAACAAAGGTGAACAATGGTGAACAGTTGGTGAACAATAGAAAAGAATATAACTATATAATAAATAAAGAGTTTTAAGGATTGGTGAACAAGGTGAACAGTTTTTCTATAAAATTTTTAACACGCGGCTTATTAGTGGTATTATGGCATCAGAAACTATCATAAATTTGTAGTGAATTTGAGTTTTAGTAACAAGCTTAGTAACAAGATTTTAGCCGTTCAAAAATAAACATTTAAAATCAATATAATACAAGCTAATT
>OGFK01000992.1_pt1 | contig 20326 bp, 11 predicted proteins | sample 1570931 | NCBI WGS metagenome assembly OGFK01 (sample SAMEA2581935, study PRJEB24529) | metagenome | biome: Human gut stool | place: China | collected 2011
CTTCATTCTAAATCATTGAAAGCTTTTTTTCAATAAGATTCGATAAATTTTCATATTTTTTAGAAAAGTCCTTTTGTTGTTTTAATAATATTAGTTTTTGATGAGTATTTAGAAATATAAAATATTCATTTTTTATCGTTGAGGGAAAGAGAATTGGGAAACTATAGCTATTTAGAATTATTCTTGATAAGCTTTTTTGCTTTTAACCTTAATCCAAGAGAATCTAATGGAAAAAGACCAGATTCTTAAGACTTCTCCTCTTGAAACACTTAAAAACACTAACTTAAGCAATATATCAGGCTGTAGAGATGATGTCTTTTTTAGGATAATTTCTCATACTGAAAATAAATTCTAACTATCTAAGCCATTCACTACTTACTGAGCTGTAAGAGGAAGTTATAGATTATCTCATGCGTCAGGAAGAGGTTGAAAATATTACCCTCAAGGCTATTGCCAATGAACTCTTTATTTCTTCTTCTACTGTTATCCGTGCTTGCAAGAAACTAGGTTACCAGACCTATAATGAACTACGCTATGACCTGCGTTTATCAAAAGAACTTAAGAAGAATCAAGGCAAATTAGAACACAACTCCTTTGAACAACTCAAAGAACAACTCCACGTCGAGTTTGAACATACCTTATCCATCCTCTCCGAGCAAGATTTCCAAATCTTTGCGGATAAGATTCTCGAAGCCAGACGTATTTTCTGTATCGGCGTGGGATCTAGTTACATGCCTATGACCGACTTCAACCGCAAACTGAAACTAATCAACATTTGGACCAATGATTATTTTGAACAATTCAGTTTGAACGTATTAAAGATATTGTGACACCTCAAGACGTCATTATCGTCTTCTCACTCGGTGGAAAAAGCAAGGATGTCAATAACAGTATCTTACAAGCCAAAAGACATGGGGCAACTGTCTTAACTATTACTACTTTAGGCAATCACCTGCTTTCTAAAATCAGTGATCACATGATTTTTGTCTATGATGCCCCAAAAAACGTGAAAATCTGCGTTCGCATTTGATGTTCAATTTGGTTGGAAACTTGTTATTTGAAGTCATTCTAACAGAGCAACAACGTCGCTCATCTAGGTAAAATGTAATACTAAATTAGGAGGTCAGTTAAAGCTGGCCTCCTTTTTCTATTTTATTGTTGCTGTTTGTTTTTGAAACTTTCACAACATCTCCAAATCAAAAAACACCTTCTAGCTAGACCGCATATCTAACATGAAGGTGTTTTTTACTGTGCTTATCTGAGCATTGTAAAGACTATTACAATCCTAAAATACTAATAATCTTCGTCCTCTTCTTCATCTTTCTTCCGTTTGGCAAGAAAGGCAAGACCAGTTGCCGTCGCTAAGGCACCGAAGAGTGTAGCTAATGATGAATCAGTTTCTCCAGTCTTAGGAAGTTGTTTGGCTTCAGTATGATCCTTATGAGACATGCTTTCAGACCTTGAAGCACTAACTACAGACGTAGGTGATGAATCACTAGCACTGATTGACGCACTTTGGGATGCAGAGATACTTGCACTCGTTGAGGCACTTTGTGACGCTGACGTACTTGCTGACTCACTCGCACTTGTTGAGGCGCTCTGTGACGCACTGGTGCTGGCTGATTCGCTCGCACTGGTTGAAGCACTCTGTAACGCTGACGTACTTGCCGATTCACTAGCGCTGGATGAGGCACTCTGTGACGCACTGATACTTGCTGAAGTTGAAGCACTTACCGATAGAGAAATAGAGGCCGATACTGACACACTAATCGAATCAGAAATAATAACACTATTAATATCAACACTGTCAAGGGAGTGAATCGCAGGCTCTCCCATACTTGTGATAACTGAGCTTGATGCCGACGTACTTGCTGATTCGCTCGCACTTGTTGATGCACTCATTGACGCTGAAGTACTTGCGGATTCACTTGCGCTTGTCGATGCACTTTGCGATGCGCTGGTACTTGCGGATTCTGATGCGCTGGTTGAGGCACTCTGTGACGCTGAGGTACTTGCAGATTCACTGGCACTTGTTGAAGCACTTTGCGATGCAGACGTACTTGCGGACTCACTCGCACTCGTTGATGCGCTCATCGACGCTGACGTACTTGCTGATTCGCTCGCACTTGTTGATGCACTCATCGATGCTGACGTACTTGCGGATTCTGATGCACTTGTCGATGCACTCTGTGACGCGGATGTACTTGCTGACTCGCTCGCACTTGTTGAAGCGCTCATGGAAGCCGACGTACTTGCTGATTCGCTCGCACTTGTTGACGCACTCATCGACGCTGAAGTACTTGCCGATTCTGAAGCACTTGTTGAAGCACTCATCGATGCTGACGTACTTCCGGACTCTGATGCGCTCGTTGATGCACTTTGCGATGCTGACGTACTTGCTGACTCACTCGCACTCGTTGATGCACTCATCGACGCTGAAGTACTTGCAGATTCACTGGCGCTTGTTGAAGCACTTTGCGATGCGCTAGTACTTGCTGACTCACTCGCACTCGTTGATGCGCTCATCGACGCTGACGTACTTGCCGATTCGCTCGCACTTGTTGAAGCGCTCATGGAAGCCGACGTACTTGCGGATTCGCTCGCACTTGTTGACGCACTCATCGACGCTGAAGTACTTGCCGATTCGCTCGCACTTGTTGAAGCACTTTGCGATGCTGAAGTGCTTGCGGACTCTGAAGCACTTGTTGAGGCACTCTGTGACGCTGAGGTACTTGCGGACTCTGAAGCACTTGTTGAAGCGCTCATCGATGCTGAGGTACTTGCTGACTCTGATGCGCTCGTTGATGCACTTTGCGATGCTGAAGTGCTGGCTGATTCAGATGCACTTGTTGAGGCACTCATGGATGCTGACGTACTTGCTGATTCAGACGCACTCGTTGATGCACTCTGTGAGGCAGATGTACTTGCTGACTCACTCGCACTTGTTGATGCGCTCATTGAGGCAGATGTACTTGCTGATTCACTCGCACTTGTCGATGCGCTCATTGAGGCAGATGTACTTGCTGATTCGCTGGCACTTGTTGAGGCGCTCATGGATGCTGACGTACTTGCTGACTCTGATGCACTCGTTGAAGCGCTCTGTGAGGCACTGGTACTTGCGGATTCACTTGCGCTGGTTGACGCACTTTGCGACGCTGATGTACTTGCGGACTCACTGGCACTGGTTGACGCACTCATGGATGCCGACGTACTTGCTGATTCTGAAGCACTCGTTGAGGCACTCATTGACGCGGACGTACTTGCAGATTCAGACGCACTCGTTGAGGCACTCATCGACGCACTGGTGCTTGCAGATTCACTGGCGCTAGTTGAAGCACTCATTGACGCGGACGTACTTGCAGATTCAGATGCACTTGTTGAGGCGCTCATTGACGCAGACGTACTTGCAGATTCGCTAGCACTTGTTGAGGCGCTCATGGATGCTGACGTACTTGCTGACTCACTCGCACTGGTTGAGGCACTCATTGAGGCAGATGTACTTGCAGATTCAGATGCACTAGTTAAGGCACTCTGTGATGCACTGATTGAGGCACTCATCGAAGCAGACGTCCGTGCTGATGCGCTAGCACTTGTTGAAGCACTTTGTAAGGCCGACGTACTGGCTGACATACTCGCACTTGTCGAAGCAGACTGGCTAGCGGAATCTGACAGAATAGCATCATTTTTATCATCAATATCCAAACCAGCTAGAGGCGACTCATCATAACGTTGTTGATAAACCGTATTCCCATCCGATGTCAGAATTCCACTCAGTGTTGATTCAACGATTGCTGTTGCAGTTCGAACATAAAGGTTTCGATTTGACCCTTCGGTAACAATTGTCCATTTCATATTATCCGCAACACCACCACCAATGGTTCTCCACTGCTGACGAACTGCCTTCAAATTTGAATAGGGCATTGAACTTGCTTTAGTCAATTTTGAAGTCCAATCTTCTGTTGTAATCAAATTCCCATTATCATGGTAAGTCATGGTTACAGAATTAATGGTATCATCTGATGTTACTAAAATACCAAATTCATTATTCGTATTAAAGGACGGCTTAACCGTTACTACCCAAGTAGTCTTGTTGGTTCCAGTATCATAAGAATAGGTCATCGATTGGATAATCGTATTTTTCCCACCCTCAGAAACATCTGATCCTGTCAAAGTACCTGAATAAATATACTGTCTACGACCATTTGAATCAAGATAAGTTTGAACAGCATTAGCTGTTGCTGCTAAATTGATGGCGATGCTTTGAGAACCATTTGAATTGACCACATTTCCTGTGAAACCAGTCTGTTGCATGGTGCTCATCATTTGCTCAACAGCCAAGCCTAAACGACTGCGTTGCCCTTCAAAATCTCCCTCATTTTGAGAAAGCAAAGTGTTAGCTTTTGTCAACTCAGTGCGAACAGTTTGGATGGCTTCACTAAGATCTGCGCGAGCTTGGGCATCCGTCACACTATTTAAATAACGGTCTGCCAAACTGACAAGTAATTGTGCTTCAGATGCATTTTGTTCCAGAGTAGTCTTACTCATTGAAAGACTATTTGCTACTTCAGTTGATCCTAAGTCTTCAAGAGACAGACTAGTAGATTCACTGTAAGCAAGCGATAGTATCTCTGATGTATGTAAGCTCAAAGACTCCGAAGCACTTCCAATCGCTTGAGATTCAAAATTAGACAAGGTATCTTTTACAATACTTGCTTGGCTAACGAGACTGGTCAAATCTGATGTTGAAGCAGATAAGGCAGACTCCATAGTTTCTAGACTTGGCTTAACCGAAAGAATATAACTTTCCGTATCACCTAACTGAGCTAATCGACCAAGATAAGTTCCAATTTCAGTAGACAGTGAGTTAAGCTTGGCTTCTTGCTCTTGACGCTTCTTATCCGCCTCAATACTCGCTACCACAGCAGTATTAGCTACTGCTGTAGCCTCTGAGGTAACCTCTGCTGCTTGTGCTGAGACTGTCGGTACTGACGCTCTTGTTGTTAAATCTGATGAACGTGATGTCTCATTGGTATCTAAGTCTTCTGAACGCATTGAGTCTGCACCACTCTCAGACCCCGTCTGGCTCGTAGCAGTAACTTGACTACTTGATGTCTCACTGTCATGCCCTGTCGCCTTTGAACCACTCATTGAAACTGAAGTAGACTCCGAAGCTTTCTGTGAAGCCGAAGCACTGGTGCTGGCTGACTCACTCGCACTTGTCGAAGCTGACGTACTAGCAGAGGTTGAGACTGAGGTCGAAAGGCTCGCTGATACTGACGCAGAAGCCTGATGACTTGCTGATAGCGATAGTGAGACTGAGTCTACTGAGTTTGATACTGAATCTGTGGCTGAGGCTGACTGGCTAACAACATCCCCTCTGACTGCAGATTCTGTAATAGCTCCCGAATGACCCAAAACCGCTGAATCAGAAGCTGCCAAAACATCTGTCGTCGGACTAACCGTATGCTCTACCGCTGATGGACTTGTTGCTTCATCAGCTTGAACCACATAAGTCGCTACTCCTCCACCTAGTAGAGCTCCAGTCGCGGCTACTCCCTTTAAAAGTCTGTCACTTGTGATTAAAGGTACTTCTTCCTCAACTTGATGAACTGATACAGATGACGCATCCACTCGACCACTTATTATCTTAAAAAGCCCAAAGTGAGAAGTTGCGGCACGTAACCAATGTTTCCCTGACTTTACCAATTTAAAACGTGTCACACGATCAGTTTCTCGGTACTGACCCTCATTTCTTCTAAAAAACATATATACACCTTTTCATTTTTAGCTAGTTTATTAGCACATTACTGTCTATTTTATCATATCCCTAACCAAAAAATCTAATATAGTATCTTATTTTTTTGAATTTTTTATCGCCCTTTCCTACATTGCTTTTACAAGCCTAAGAAAGGGCGATCTCCCAGAATGATAACAATGAAAAGTTTTCGATAGAATATGATATCTCTCGAAAAAAATGATTAAGGAAAATTCCTCTTGGTAAGATTAATAAAAATTCTGATTTTTCCAATCATATCAGATAAATACTTCTTTCTAAAGTTTTCATCTTAATATCACTAGACAGCAAAAAACACCGCCCTTATTTAACAATGTACTAATAAGGGTGGTGTTTTATTAAAAAATTGACGATGACTACCTAACACTAAAATTATAAACTGTCATCTTCTGGGTCATCCTTCTTGCGTTTAGCAAGAAAGGCAAGACCAGTTGCAGTAGATAGAACTCCTAACACCGCTGCAAGTGGATTACTTCTCTCAATAAACTTAGGAAGCATCCTAGATTCTGGTTGTACCAAAAGTCTATCAGCCTTAGCCTTAAGAACGAAACTATCAGAATTGCGATCATTAACAGAAAGACTAGTTCTTTCTGATGTGTTAATTATCAGTGAAGTGTTTGTCAATTGCTCTGAACTCATTGAAGATATCTGTGAGTTTGATGAATCACTGGTTGAGGCACTTTGCGATGCAGATGTGCTTGCAGATTCTGAGGCACTTGTCGATGCGCTCTGTGACGCTGAAGTACTTGCTGATTCTGACGCACTTGTCGATGCACTCATTGAGGCAGATGTACTTGCAGATTCGCTCGCACTTGTTGAGGCGCTCATTGAGGCCGATGTACTTGCGGATTCGCTCGCACTTGTTGAGGCACTCATGGATGCTGACGTACTTGCCGATTCTGATGCGCTGGTTGACGCACTCATGGAAGCACTTGTACTTGCGGACTCTGATGCACTTGTTGATGCACTCATCGATGCTGACGTACTTGCGGATTCGCTCGCACTTGTTGAAGCGCTCATTGATGCTGAAGTGCTGGCTGATTCTGATGCGCTTGTTGAAGCACTCATTGATGCTGAAGTACTTGCGGATTCACTCGCACTCGTTGAGGCACTCATTGACGCACTTGTACTTGCGGACTCTGATGCACTTGTTGATGCACTCAATGAGGCTGAAGTACTTGCAGATTCTGAAGCACTCGTTGAGGCACTCATCGATGCTGACGTACTTGCGGATTCGCTCGCACTTGTTGATGCACTCATCGATGCAGACGTACTTGCTGACTCTGAAGCACTTGTTGAAGCGCTCTGTGAGGCACTTGTACTTGCTGACTCGCTAGCACTTGTTGATGCACTCATGGAAGCCGAGGTACTTGAGGATTCGCTGGCGCTGGTTGAGGCACTTTGTGACGCCGACGTGCTGGCTGACTCACTGGCACTCGTTAATGCGCTGTGTGAAGCTGAAACACTTTCAGAGGTTTTTTCAGATTCACTTGTCGACATACTTTCCGAAGCACTGGTACTTGCAGATTCCGAGGCACTCGCTAAGGCACTCATTGACGCTGATGTTTTTGCGGATTCACTGGCGCTGGTTGAGGCTGACATACTATCCCTATTAGGGGTAACTGTATAGGGTACCTCCAATTCATAAGTGCTACTAAGGCCTGTTCCGTCAGGTAAGGTTGTAAATCTAACAGAATAAGTGAATCGTCCAGGAGTACTAATATCTGGTAAGTCTGAGCTGACAAAATTTGCAGATAAGATGGCTGATTGTGAAACCGAATCTGTACTATACCATTCACTTGGCGTATAGCTATTATAATAATCCTCATCATCAACATCTTGTTCAAATGTATGAGAAACACCCTTCACCTCAATAACTTTATGTTTAAGAGTAGTTGTACTCACCAACAACTCTGAACTATTTGAAGTTGTCCCATAACGACCAACATCATAGGTTCGGGTAATCGTATAGTTAAATTCACCTGCCGTTGCTGTTGACAATGGTAGAGTTGTCGTTGTTTCAGATGTAGAGTTATTGGTCCATTTGGTTGTGTAAGATTGGTCTGTCACATCAGATGAGAGATACGCATCTGCATTTGAACCATTGTGAAGATTTTGACCTTTAAAATCATAAATAGGTGTTTTAGCCTCAATCTTAGGTAAAACCTTATAATTCACATTAACGGTTTGCACAGAACCGTCTGAATAGGTTACTTTTGCAACAGCTGTTTGATTCCCCGAAGTAGTCGTTGAAATCGGTGTTGACCAAACCAGACTATAACCAGAGGCAGCAGGTGTTGTACTTTCATTTGAAGCAACCGTCACAAATTTACTTACATCAGAAAGATCCGAAGCTGTTTCACCCTGCAACGTGTACACAGTTGTTGCTTTGGCAGAGGCTGTGTAAATTTCGTTTTGTCTGATTTTATGGAAAGCATAGGTAATTCCTTGGTTACCCGTAACAACTTTCACAGTGTTACCAAAAAGATAGCCCTTAGCCGTAGAAACGTTTGTCGCTTTTAGAGTATAACCACTAATAGCAAGGTATTCTCCCAAATCTACATTTGTTCCAGGAGTTTTCTGAATCAACACTTCATCTTTTCCAGGAATCTCTTCCCCAGTGTCTGCATCGATGAATTTCACTGTAATGTAGGCACCCTGAGCTGAATAATCAAACTTCTCCAACTGGAATTGCTGTAAATTATAACCGGAACCCGTCGACCCAAAGAGGGCAAAGGCCATTTCATCAGGATAACCCGCATTTTGCAAGAGGCTTCTGCTCTTATTCTCATATTTTAGGGCACTTGCATTTGGATGACCATCAACAGGCATATCACTATTAACAGCTATGGGATCATTGTTTAGATTCATAGACCAGGTTTGTCCATTATAGGTGACTGTCATCACCTTGGTATCCCCATCATAGACAACCTTATAGTCCTTCAATGAATTATCTGTAGGACCTTCCCCATTTAACTTCGTAATGGTGCGGATAACAGGGTAAACACTTCCACGTGCCGTACTATTTGATCCATTATAGTTATAAGTAAAGCCTCCAAAAGCTCCTTTTAGATAACCCGAATACTTAGGATCAGCAGAGGCCTTATTTTCAGGTTTAGGCGCACCAGTATTGTGCCAAGTATCTAGTTTGAAACCGAAAGAACCTTTGAGGTTATCTCCTCCCATCCCAAGACTGGCACCTGATCCATTACCGTTGGCATTTCCAATTTCTCCGATAGCACCTGTTGAGAATACCGCAGCAATTCCATCACCACCCGCATGACCATTGTTATTACGACCTTCGTAAGCCTCTCCGAGGTTAATTTTCCCTGTGAGAGTGAAACTTTCGTTCATATCAATCTTCGTGTTTAGGGTATAGGCACCTGCCTGACTTGGCGCACTTGGCGTCAAGGTCAAAATCCCATTACTTAAAGAGGCATCTCCAGTTGTTTTAAAGTAGGTGGATTGATTCTTATTGGTTACAATCAAATGCGCCTTAGGATCATAGGTTGCATTTCCCAGTGAAGCGTTTGTATCGTAGGATGCACGTAAGGTATTGGCAGCAGTAATCCGTGCTCCATTCCGGTAATCACGAGCACCAGAACTTGCGCGTAACACTGTATTGACCACAGTATTACGTGTTCTAGTAGCTTCAGAGATAAGGGCGTTGAGGTCAGCATTTGGATCTGTCAAAGCATTTTGAATCGCTTCAATCGTAGCATTTCCTTTTAGAAGGGCACTTTCCGCTCCTTCACGATTGCCTAGTCTTCCTAGATAAGTTCCAATTTCAGTAGACAGTGAGTTAAGCTTGGCTTCTTGCTCTTGACGCTTCTTATCCGCCTCAATACTCGCTACCACAGCAGTATTAGCTACTGCTGTAGCCTCTGAGGTAACCTCTGCTGCTTGTGCTGAGACTGTCGGTACTGACGCTCTTGTTGTTAAATCTGATGAACGTGATGTCTCATTGGTATCTAAGTCTTCTGAACGCATTGAGTCTGCACCACTCTCAGACCCCGTCTGGCTCGTAGCAGTAACTTGACTACTTGATGTCTCACTGTCATGCCCTGTCGCCTTTGAACCACTCATTGAAACTGAAGTAGACTCCGAAGCTTTCTGTGAAGCCGAAGCACTGGTGCTGGCTGACTCACTCGCACTTGTCGAAGCTGACGTACTAGCAGAGGTTGAGACTGAGGTCGAAAGGCTCGCTGATACTGACGCAGAAGCCTGATGACTTGCTGATAGCGATAGTGAGACTGAGTCTACTGAGTTTGATACTGAATCTGTGGCTGAGGCTGACTGGCTAACAACATCCCCTCTGACTGCAGATTCTGTAATAGCTCCCGAATGACCCAAAACCGCTGAATCAGAAGCTGCCAAAACATCTGTCGTCGGACTAACCGTATGCTCTACCGCTGATGGACTTGTTGCTTCATCAGCTTGAACCACATAAGTCGCTACTCCTCCACCTAGTAGAGCTCCAGTCGCGGCTACTCCCTTTAAAAGTCTGTCACTTGTGATTAAAGGTACTTCTTCCTCAACTTGATGAACTGATACAGATGACGCATCCACTCGACCACTTATTATCTTAAAAAGCCCAAAGTGAGAAGTTGCGGCACGTAACCAATGTTTCCCTGACTTTACCAATTTAAAACGTGTCACACGATCAGTTTCTCGGTACTGACCCTCATTTCTTCTAAAAAACATATATAAACCTTTTCATTTATTTTTTATTTCTATATCTTTTTCATAAGCATATTATCCCATTTTATCATAAAAATAGTCAAAAAATTAGTACTACAACTTATTTTTCAAACTTTATTATTCTCAACTTTTTTTGTAAATCAAAGAAACATAAAAAATCCCTCAGAAACTTAATGTTTGAGGGAAAATTACTTTATAAAAATAGTCAGTTTAATCCCATTAATCTATGATAATCAACTATAACTAATGATAAGAGATAACCATCATGACCAATAGAACAACAAATAATGCAGAACTAAGCCCCAGGGTTAGGCCCTTTAGAAGAGTTTGGCTCGCCCAGTAACTGGTCCTACCAATATTACTCGTGGCATCACTCGAAAAAATCTGAATTTGCCTAGGCTGCAGTGTTACAGTAATAATAAGTGACACACTTAAAATGATGAGTAAAATCATAAAGAATATTTGCATAGACTACCTCAACATACCTATTAAAGTAAAAATTAAACTAATTATAATAACAAAGCCTAACATAAAAAAGAAAATCTTATTTATTTTCTCGCCCCTAGTTTCTTTTTCCTCCACTATGGGCTTTTGTTTTAGCTCCTCCATACGGCCTTCAACCGCATTATGAAATAAGTCTTTATTTGTCATATTTCTCTCTTTCCTATGGGAAGTAGGTCACGATATTACCATCCTCACTAACAAGCACTTGACTGAGTAAAAGATTGCGAACCATGTCTTTTTTGATCTGCTTCTTCATGGTTTCAAAACCTGCAAATGCTTCCTGATAATATTCAACAATTGGATTCTTCTGACTAGCCGTTTGACTCCCAATAGCTTGTTGGAGTTGTTGTAAATAGTCAACCTGTTCAATCCAATTATCATCAATAGCCTTAAGAAGTGATAGACATTGGAAATATCCAAAAAGATCAATAGTGTCTAATTGTTTCTTTTTATCATCTATTTCCCTATAAGCAAACTGATAGATAAGTTCAGCCACAGCTTCAACATCATCAATATCCAGATTATCTGGAATTTTCTCAATATGAAAACTAATGTTTTTGAGAATAAAGTGATACAACTTCTCCTTCTCGCTAAGATCTTCTTCAACCAGAGCAATATCAATATAGTCATCAAGAACCTGCTCAATGGTATCTGTTAAATCCTGATCTTGATTAATAAGGTGATTTCGTTGAGCGTAAATGAGTTCCCGTTGAATGTTCATACTCTCAGCATATTCTAGTGTTTGCTTACGTGAAAAACGTGCTGCACTGTCACTAGCTCTTTGAGCCTTCTCGACCAAACGTCTGTAGCGTCGCCCTACTAATTCTATACTCTCAGTTTTTTCATCAATAGTGTAGTCTTTATAATATTTATGTACCCAGTTAGGACCATACTTTTTGATAACATCATCTTCAAGTGAAACAAAAAATTTAGACATTCCAGGATCTCCCTGACGTCCTGAACGTCCTCTGATTTGTAAATCAATACGCTGACTTTCCATACGTTCAGTCCCAATGACAACAAGACCACCTAATTCGGCTACTCCAGGTCCCAACTTAATATCGGTCCCTCGTCCCGCCATAGAAGTAGCTACCGTGACAGCACCCATCTGACCTGATTCAGCTATCATCTCAGCTTCTCTCGGAGCATTATTAGCATTTAAAAGATTGTGGGCAATTCCTTCCCTTAGGAGAAGGTTAGAATATAATTCAGACATTTCAACCGAACCAACGAATATTAGGAGAGGATTTCCTTTTCGATGATAATGCTTAACATACTCTAGAGAAGCATAGATTTTTTCTGGTAAAGTTACATAAAGATTGTCTGGATAATCTATCCTTTGTTTCGGACGATTGGTCGGAATTTGAACAACTTGCATTCCGTAAGTATCCAAAAATTCTTTTTCTGCCGTCTTACCAGTCCCAGTCATACCTGAAATCTTTTTGAACTTACGAAAAAGGCTTTGATAGGTGACAGAAGCCATGGCACGTGTTTCGGGAGATAACTTTACAAGCTCCTTGGCTTCAATTGCCTGATGCATGCCTCCTTGGAGTTTGGTCAATTCCATCAAGCGTCCAGTCGCTTTATCTAAAAGAACAACTTCTGGTCCATCTTTTCCTTGACGAACAATATAATCTTTATCCTTTTTGAATAGGGTATGAGCTCGGAGAGCATAAATAAGGTGACGCGCAAACGTAGCATTCTCTTTGGCATAGAGATTACTAATTCCTAGATAATTTTCAGCTAACTTTGCACCTTTAGTTGTCAGCCAAACTTCACCCTTTTCTTCCTTGAAAATATAGTCCTGATCCTCAACCAATGTCGTCATGAGTGTATTAATCATGGCATAATAGTTGGATTGAACACGAGGAGAACCTGAAATAACCAAGGGAGTTTGCGCACTATCCAGTAAGACGGAATCAACCTCATCAATAATAGCAAAGTTAAAAGGACGCATGTATTTACCGTCTTTATTCGAAGCTAGATTGTCAATAAGATAGTCAAAGCCCAAACCACTATTTGTCGTATAGATAATATCAGAAGCGTAAATCTCCCTTTTTTCAAAGGTATCAAGTTCTTCACCATCCTCTGCAAAAGGAACGCCAATGGTTAGACCTAGAAACTCGTAAACCTGTCCCATTTCTTCAGCATCACGTTTTGCTAAGTATTCGTTTGTCGTTACAAGTATTGCTCCTTGTCCTGTCAGTGCATTTAAGTAAACTGGCATGGTTGCTGTTAAGGTCTTACCTTCTCCTGTACTCATCTCAGCAATATTTCCCTGATGCATAACGATTGCTCCCATAACCTGAACATCATAGGGAAACATACCTAATACACGCTTAGCTGCTTCACGTACTACTGCGTAAGCCTCTGGTAATAAATCATCTAAACTTTCGCCTTTGTCTAGCCGTTCTCTAAATTCAGTAGTTTTATCTTTTAATGACTGGTCATCCAGTTGTGCCATCTGCTCAGCCCAACCATTAACTTGCTTGAGTACACTTTTTACTGGTTTTAAAGGATTTAAAGAATTAAACATTTTCTTCTCCTACTTCAGTGATTGTCATTCCCTTAAAATCCAATTCTACCATTCCAGCACTCAAGAGGGAGATGGAATAATTGTAGGCTTCATGAGGATAGACGAAAGTGAAAGATTGTTTTTTTTCAATCATCTGCTTAACTTCCTCACCATAACGATTTAAGAAGCTTAATTTAAGATAAACCGTACCTTCAGGAACTGTTGTAAATTGTGATTCGAGACGATAAATATATCCCTTTTTTAACAAAGGTAAGCTAGGTTGCTTTCGACTCGCCTGATAATTTTGAATAGCTAGCCAGGAATGAATCTCAGTTCCTGATGCTATCAAGGGGTTACTGAAATTGACTGAGCCATCTGGATGATGTTCAATTTGGGAACCAAACATATAGGATCTCACATTCGTTCCCCATTGAATCTGAGAGTTATTCTTATGAATCATGTTCATCCCTTTCTTCCAAAATCATTTTCTAAAATCATACGATAAAAATTGAGAAACCAAGCAGTCGCAGTTGAATGGTCATCATTATGTCGTCCAGAAGTTCCCTTGCTAAGAATTCGTGCTCCCGAAGAATATAGGACTTTAGTAATATCCTCGAAGGCTGTTGGGTCCATATCCTCATCTTTCATGTAAGAAACCCCAAAGGTCGTGTTTGAGAAGTCTGCTTTTTCAAACTTATCCCAGAACTTCTGATTAAGGGCCTCGACGCCTTCATTGTCCAAACGTCCCGTCTGCAAATGCAAGACATCAATTCCTGTCGGGAAAACCTCTGGTGCCAAAAGTCTGGCACGATTACCGATGGTACCAACATTGGCTAGAGGTTTAGACATGATAATGGCATGAGGTTCAAAGTCCGCGCCATAGTACATAGATGGGAAAGTTCCCATGGACATCCCAGAGAGAATAAGTTGATCACTGTCAAAGCCTAGGTAATCCAAATAATGTTGGATAGTATCCTTGATACTATTTTCAAGCTCTTCAGTTCCCATGTAGAAAGCTCCCCCCTCTAGGCGAGGATCAGAAAATAGCAGGAAAGGTGTCTCCATGGCCCTCATCATACCAAATCCTTCAAAACCTTCGGCAGGACGAAAACCTGAAAAGTAGACGGACAGCGGTGGCTTGAAATCCCCAGGATAAAAGAAATAATTGATTTCCTGACGTTTACTATCATGGAGAATCCCCCCACCCAATACAAATTTTCCAAATTGAAAACGTGTCCATCGTTGATGGAAATTCCCAACTCTTAGAGCACCATTTCCTTTAGCTTCTAAAGTTGCTGATAAAATATAAGTTCTCCCCTGATCTAAAACAATGGCACCTTTACGCATTTCTTCCTCGCTAACTACAATTGTTCTCACGATTTCTGAAACTGAACCTTCAGGAATAATGCGCAGCACTAATTGGCATTGACAGGTCTGAGCCTTCTCAAATTCTAACCAAAGTTCAACAGGGAAATCCTCAGCTACTCGAATATTAAAACTCCAGTTAAGAATAGGCTTAAAGGAGTCGCCGTAATTCCCATCCAAAGAGATACTTTCAAAACCATTATAAATAACTTTCCCTTTGAATCGAGGATGAACCTGGATCTGATAAGGGAACAATTTATCACCATATTGTCCAGCGAAAAGTGCCTTAGACAGGGTATCTAGCAGATCTTGCTTATCTGAAAAATCTGCTGGTATAGCACAAATTTCTTTCAGAAAGCGACCTACTCGATGGTCCTCTATCAAAAGGTCAGCATCATAAAAGATGGTATAAGGAACTAAGATCTTACGCAAGTCCATCAGCATGAGTAAGGATTCCTGACTATCAACAAGGACCGCATTAAAATTTCTTAGTTTAGCTTGTTTCAAACATTGGAGAATATCACTAGAAAGCCCAGCACGAAGGTAGAAAAAACGAACATTATCGGGGAGTTCATAAGTATTTGACCAATTATCTCGTCCAACCTGCAAAATGCTAATTTTAGACATACTTATCCTCCTTCAAATAGTGCTCCCATTTTTCAACAAAACGCTCTCCTGTATTTTCTCTGATTTTCTCAATTGCTTCAATTAAAGCTTGATTCCAGTACTTTAACTGATCAAGATAATAAGATGCCGCCTCCTCAAATTGTGTTACTTCTTCTAGGATATAACCATTTTTCAAATGTGTTACATAGTCCGAAGTGACCCTATTTATCTGTGGAATCCCAGCACTAATGCCTGCAATTTGAGTATAACGATGTGGTTCCAAGCTGAGATCAACAATAAGACGGGTATACTCAAATTCTTTAATCAAGGCTGTCTCATCAATCAAATTAACAAAATCATAACGATACTCAACTTCCTCATTTTCAGCGAGGTAGTTTTCTGCACTTTGATTATCTTTTATGTGTTTGAATTTTTTCTTATTCAGTTTTTCAGAGATAAGGTGCTCTACGTCTTCCTTAAATGTATCAAAATCATGCGGATTCGCATTGAAAGTTCCAAATACAATATAAGTATTCTGGTGATTTGCTACAAAATCTAAAACCTGATAGATAGCTTCCCAACTGATATCATCTAAATTCACCTGGTAATAGAGTTTAGATGACTTAAGACGTTGGCTCTTTCCAAGTGCTAGACGGGTATCATAAGATGCCATATGCTGAATCTTCTCAGCTTGCTCTGGAAATAGTTTTCTTAATTCTGTAGAAAAGTCCTGAGAATCACTAATAATCAGATCAACAAGTTGCAAATAAGAAGCATAATCCTCTAAGGCGTCATTTTGATTGCGTTCTTTGAAGTAGGTCAAGATTTTCTGATTAGCCTCTGGTAGATGACTATAAAGAGTTTGATTCAGATTACTTTTCGACGCAACGACAAAGCAATCCGAAGGCGTCAATTCTTGAGCAATATAAGCATCAAAAAACTCCCAAATGACTTCTTCCATACTGATATAGTAATTTTTCTTAAAACGATGATCTGTTCTTGGATTACTTACGATCCCTCGTCCATCAAAGAAATGACAAAGTTGCCAAATGCCATCTTCATTCAAATAATCTCGGTGTGTTGCCTGACCATTTTCAAAATGAAGGATACTGGAAACAAATCCTCTGTCATCGTAGACTTCTTCTCTTAAAATCAGGCCATCCTGATAATATCGAATAAGACTCAAATATCCTTCTGGTCCCAACTCTATTTCGGCAAAACGCTGATGATGTTTCTCAACAACAATAACGAAAGGGGTAAAAATAAAGTCACAATCATCATCCCAATCCAAGTCAGATACTTGTAAGCAACGCATGGGCTGCTCTTTGATTCCTTGAATAGCATCAAACACTGAAAAATGCGACACTTCTAAGAGATCAAAGCGGTGCAGAAAATAACGTAAATGTGGTTGATAAGCTAAAAGTAATAATCTAGGCGACATCGCTTGGCCTTGAAAAATACGTGCTTGGTGTAAAGTATCATCAAATTCTATTTTCGAGGTTCTAAAATACCACGGTGTTAAGTCAGGTTGCCAAAACTCTGCCCCTTGACCGTACCAAGCCGGAATTAAATAATACATATGTTCTCCCATTTTTTATGAATTCAAAATAATTAACGATATATTAAGGATGATAGGTAGGCAGGTCAAAAAGATCACCAGACTACCTATCACTCTCAAATGAATAATTGAGGTGATATAAATAATTTTAACTTTTAATCTAGTCAAATAAACCTTTATAGGATTCATTTAGGGTCATAGCTGCAATTTCTTCGCGTACATTGTATACCATTCCACTGTAAATCAAAAACATTCCAGGAATCATACTAAGTTGTAAGTACTGCGGATTAATAAGCACAATCATCATAGGGCCACCTGCCATGATAACTGTATAAATTGCCCCAATAACAGCAAATTTCATGACAACTTTATTGATATAACGGCTTGTATCAGGGCCAGGATAAACATTGTAAATGTACTCTCCTGATTTTCGCATGCGTTCTGCAATTTGTTCACCACTAACGTTTACGAAAGCAAAAGCAATCCCCAAAACAAATAAGACCACCTGATAGAGAACAAGCCAAATCGGATGTCCCACTGTCAGAGCTTCAATCCAACTATTTGTCCAACCGTTTTTAGGAAATAAAATCTGAATCAAGATAAGAAGATATTGAGGAATAGAGACTAGAGAAATTGCGTACATGAAGGGCATCCCACCTGCTGGGGTAAGCATAACATCAAGATAGGAATACTGGCTAAAACGATTATGAATATTAACCTTATTGATGGGAATGCGATACCGTGCTCTTTGGACAATAACTGCAATATATAAGAAGAGCAAACCCATGATAATCAGAGAGAGAATAATCGGTAATCCTATATGTAGTCGTGTAATACTCTCTCCAATTTGCCTAGGTAGATTAGCAACCATACTGGCCATCAAAATGACAATAGAACCTCCTATACCAAAGAAAGAATTCAAATCCGATAGCCAGACTAAAAAGAAGGTTCCCGCAATTAGAAGGATAGTGTTCGTTAGGATAGCCAATCCTTTAGGAATTCCTACTTCAATCGGAAGGCTTAGAGACACCGCTAAAGACTGGATGAGAGCGATGGCAAAGGTCAAATACATTTTGCGTCGATCCTGTATTTCTATTGGTAGCTTACTTAAACCAGACTTTTTTGAAAACGAAAACATCTGCCAAAGAATCATGGCTGACATCCAAGGGGACAAGCCCACAGAAAAAAGTGAAAATGAACTTAAATTACCACCCATCATAGCACTTGTGAAGGCTATCGAATTGGATAACCCTCCTAAGAGTTTTGGGTGCTTCAAATCTATAAATGGTAAGACTAAATGGCTTCCCAAAACATAAATAAAGAGGAAAAGAACTGTCCAAGATAAACGTTTAAAAACAATAGATTGTAATATTTTTTTCATTAGCAGCCACTCTCCTCCTTCTCACTAATACGCTTAGCAACCAATTGATTAATAGCATTCACCATCAATTCAGGATTTTCATGTGAAAAAATAGCTTGATAAGATTGATTTGGAGCTTGTGTATTCTCAAAAGTTAGTAAAGGAAGCTGATTTTGAGTTACGTACCCATAGATTTCTGGTAATTTATCATAATGATTAATATCCAGATAGAAATCAACTTTAGATAGCTCATATTCAACAAGCAAAGGATAGGTATTTTGATAAAGGGTTACATTTGGATGGCGAGATAACACTAAAAGTTCTGTAGCCATATAGGTATAGGCAGCGATGATAAAATGAACCTGAGGCAGATGCTGAACTAAGTATTCAATCTGTTCCAATAAGTAGGAGTTCGTCAAAGTATAACACGTCAACACGGTAGATTCACGGTTAGATTCTAACTCAAAGCCCCGATTTGTCCATGTTTTCAAAATTTGAGACCATTCCATGAGACAGTACCGCCACCAAACCTCACGCAGTCGTACTACTGAAAACTGATTCCACGGTTTATCCGGAGAAATATAATGTAAAATCAAAGGTAGTGGTTCAAGAGGAATTTCAAAAACAAAACGATGACCTCCCTCGGCTGCACCAGCATCAAAACCAATTTGAAAATTATAAGTATCAGGTAAATTCAGGTAGCGGTCTTCAAATACCATATTGAGTATTGATTGATCACCCTCTCCTACATTTGCGTGCTCCCGTTCAGTTATATCCACTAGTTTTTGACGGATATGTTCCTCTTTCCATAAACGATTGTTAATTAGCAATACACCTGCATTAAAACCAACACCGGCACCAAAACATGAACGAACAGCTCCGACATAATTGTCTCCCAATTCCTGTTCAAAAAGACTATCTAGATTACCTGTGACTATCAAATCACTATCAAGATAAAGTACCTTATCTTCATGTACGAAATCAGGTATAAAATAACGCGCAAAGGTCATATGGTTGATATGTCCCAACTTATTAGTCCAATTCATCTGAAATTGAGGACCAATTAACTTAATATCAAGAAGCTCTCCTCCGAGTCTCTCCACATGCTCTCTCGTGGCACGGAACCACTCGACTGGGATATCTTGATTAAAAAGGTATATTTTAAGCTGACGATTGTGATAACAAAGAGATTTTAAAGCGGTCTCTATTTGACGAATATAAGCATAATCTCCTGCCAATACTACTGCATTTTTATTATTCATATATCTTTCTTATTCTACCGGCAAACGAGATAAGTCTGCCACGATTTGTTTGGTGTAGGTTTCATCTTCGATGAATTCAATATCTTGGTCAAAGTTATACTCCGCCGTGTGTTTGTGTTTGAGTTTAACTTTTGTTGTCGCACCCATTTTTAGCCATTCATATTCAGAGTCAATATGTCCAATATCCAAGGCTTGATAACCATCTTTAGCTAGATTTGCAACTAATACTTTAGCCGTTGGGCCCAACATGATGAGTATAAGATGATTATCCGCATACTTACGAATTGTTGACTCAATAGCATCCACATCCTTATAAGCACAATGAGAAGAGCAGACAATACGTTTGATAGATAAGGCCTGATCGAATAAATCATTACCAACCCCAGAACGAGATGTAGCTCCTTCTACTATTAAGAGATTTTTGTTTTCCCATAACCTTTTTAGCTTTTCAAACTGTGACTCGGCGTTTGTTTTATCTAAAAAATCAATATAAGGACGTGAGATAAAGGTTGAACCATACCATGGTGCCGGTGCAATTTGACGATAAAAATCATCATAATGATCCAAATGCTTTTTCCAAAAATCTTCTGCCCACCACGTAAATTTGAAGCGATCTTCGAAAGCATCTGGCAAACAGACTAAGAGTTTTTCTGAACTGTTC